>Ga0181526_10000817_pt1 | contig 31548 bp, 34 predicted proteins | sample PEATcosm2014_Bin_35_FD_119750 | JGI IMG/M metagenome (GOLD analysis project Ga0181526, IMG submission 119750) | Peatland microbial communities from MTU Mesocosm Facility, Houghton, MI, USA - PEATcosm2014_Bin06_30_metaG | ecosystem: Environmental > Terrestrial > Soil > Wetlands > Peat | place...
ACGGTAAGTCCTACAGCGGCGCGATGCCGGCATGGAAGGGCAAGCTGAGCAATCCCGATATCGCCGACGTAATCACGTACGTTCGCTCAGCATGGGGTAATAAAGCCGACGCTGTGACCGAAGCGCAGGTCGCGGCGTTAAAGTAGGACGGAGGCCGGGCTTGAAGATCAACGTGAGGTTCGTCCTTGTCGCCGCGATCGTCGCCACGGGATTGATCGTGGCGGATTTCCACGGCAGTGTGATGGGCGCGCAACCGCCCGACGGCAAAGCGATCTTCCTTGTCAACTGCGCCGTTTGCCATCAGGCGACGGGACGGGGCGGCGGCCCCTATCCGCCGCTGGCCGGGAATCCCGACGTCAATGCGGTGGACAGCGCCAACTTAATCCAAACCGTTCTCAACGGTCGCACGGGGCCGATCACGGTAAACGGAACTCAATACGGCGGCAATATGCCGTCGTGGCGCGGCCAGCTTTCGGACACCCAGATTGCGGCAGTACTCACGTACGTGCGAACGGCTTGGCAGAACGGCGCGCCGGCCGTTTCTGAAGATCAGGTTGCGGCCGCGCGCGCACCCGAGGCCCTGAGCGGCGCTGAACTCTTTGCGGTGAAGTGCTCGACCTGCCATCAGGCCGCCGGTCAAGGAACCGACGTGTATCCGCCGCTAACCGGCAATCCCGTCGTCACGGCCGCCGACCCCAGCACGATGATCGGCGTGATCGTCAACGGGCGCTCGGGGACGATCACCGTCAACTCCAAGACGTTTAACAGCCAGATGCCGACTTGGAAAGGACAGCTCACCGATGCGAGCATTGCGGCGGTCGCGACCTATATTCGCTCTGCCTGGGGTAACAATGCCTCGCCCGTGACGGAGCAACAAGTCGCCGCCATCGGCTCCCCGGTCTTGGTCCAAGTTGGGGCGTCCGTCTATGCCAAGAACTGCGCCGCTTGTCACCAGGCCGCGGGTGAGGGCGGAATTGGTCCTGCGCTCGCGGGAAACCCTCACGTCAATATCGGCAATCCGACTACGATGTTGACTACAATTTTGCAAGGTAGAAATGCAATGCCGTCGTGGCGCGGGCAACTCGCAGCGAGCGACATCGCAGCGGTTGCAACCTTCATACGCTCCTCGTGGGGGAACAATGCCGGCCCCGTGACCGTGCAAGACGTCACGGCGATCAAGTGATCTAGACTAGGCGTCTTAGCGTACGATCAAAATAGGGATCGTCGCTTCTTGTACGACCGATTCCGCGACGCTGCCAAGCCACAGCCTCTTGAGTCCGGTGCGGCCATGGCTTCCCATTACAATAAGATCGGCGCCCGCGTTCTTCGAGACATCGAGCAAAGCCGAAGAAGGGTAGCCCTCCAACACTTTCGTTTCTATGGCAACGCCCGAATCCGCATATTTTGCAATAGCGTCCCTTTCGACTTGTCGAGCGTCTTCATTGAGTGTGGCGATCCACTCATTAACGATGTCTCCGGTCGCGAACGTCATTGAGGTCGCCGCGCGCACGACATCTACCACGGTGCATACCGTGCAACGAGCCCCTTGCTCCTTCGCGAGGCGCACCGCCATGTCGAGCGCCTTGTGAGAGCAATCCGATCCATCCAGCGCGACTAAGATGTGCTTAAACATAAGGGTGGTTTCGCGCGCCCCGATAAATATCCACCTATGACGCGCATAGTCCGAACCACGCAGATCGAGGCTCCAGAGAGCGATGTGGTCGGTCGACTCCAAAAATTCTTTTCTGAGCATCCCAAACTGCAGGTGAAGGCTCTGGGCTCCTCAACTGCGAGCGTGGACGTTCAACACTACGTCCTCTACGACTGGCTGATCGCTGCTCCGCACGCTGAAGGCGTGGCGCTCGCGTGGCGCCCCGCCTGGCGTGGTTTTCCATCCTTCGGTGGCACGCTGACCGTTCGGCCCGCTGGTAAGAAAACGGTACTCGTACTCGAAGGTTCGTACGAGCCCCCGGGGGGTGTAGCCGGCCGCCTTTTCGATTGGGTCGTGGGTCGAAAGTTAGCCGCACGCACCATGGACGCGTTCCTCGATCAGCTTGCTGATAACACTCGTTCTTCATGAAAAATCTTGTCATTGTTGTGCTCCTTGCGTTGGCTGTCATCGGCATCGGTGCAGCACAGGGTGCGACCAAGGTTGATCCGCTCGTGGACCGCGGACGGTATCTCGTGGGCTTTGGCAGCTGCAACGATTGTCATACGCCGGGATGGAGAGAGTCGGACGGCAGCATTCCGGTTTCGCACTGGATGACCGGAAGCAGCCTCGGCTATCGCGGTCCGTGGGGAACCAGTTATCCGGCCAACGTTCGCCTCGAGTTTCAAACCATCTCGGAAGCGGACTGGCTCTTTATGGTACGGACGCGCGGCGGTCATTGGCCGATGATTTGGCACGATTTGCGGTTTCTCCAGATCGAGGACCAGCGCGCCATCTACCGTTTTATCAAGCAACTCGGGCCGCGTGGGAGCCAATCGCCGGCCGATCTCCCGCCCGGCGTCGAACCCAAGACGCCTTATATTTGGGTCGTACCGCACTAGCGGCGCAGTCTACGCTACCAGGTCCGCATTCCGGGTGCCAAGTAGCCCGGATGGCGCAGCAACTCGCCGAGCGGCCCGGCGTACGCAAGTACGGCTAAGACGAGCGCCAACACACCCCACCGAAAGACGTGCTGCAGCATTGCCGGCGTCGCGCCCGCTGGCTCGGCGGGTGTCGCAAACGTTACTTCCATCGATTCCGTCTTCGCGTTTTGCAGCAGAGTGCCGACCGCGACGGCGACGAACGTTAGGATGCTGACGAAGAGAAAGAAGCCGCCGGCCGCAGCGAGCAGCATGTACGGTTCCCACGTGTTGGCGACGTTTGCGCCCAGGTAGCCGACCTCAGCCGTGCGACGCGGCGCTCCCAGCAGACCGGCGTAATGCATTGACAACGACATGATCAGCATGCCGAAAAACCAGAGCCGCGTCTGGAAAAGCGCCCACTCCGGCTTCCATAGTGCTCGTCCGGTCAAGCGCGGAATCATCCAGTACGCTGCCCCGAGGAACGTAAGCGCGACCGGCCCGCCGACGGTCACGTGGAAGTGACCGACGATCCAAATCGTATTGTGAACCACGGTGTCCATGCTGTACGAGGCGTTGACTAAGCCCCCGAATCCGCCAAGGATAAACAACAGCATCCCCAGAGCCGCGCCGCTGAAAGGAGGATCGTTCCAGGGAAGGCCCTTTACCGTGGCGATAAATCCGCGGCGGCCCTGCTTGATCGCGACAAGCTCGAACGAAGCAAAGATCGCAAATGCGGTGATGAACGACGGGATCGCCACGCCGTAGGTCAAGACGGTATGTAACATCTTCCACGTCGAGGAAATTCCCGGGTCCATAAACTCGTGATGGATTCCGACCGGCGTAGACAGCAGGATCAGCATCACGAACGTTAAGCGCGTCAAACCGTCGCTAAAGACGTTTCCTCCGTAACGCGTCGGGATGATATTGTACCAGATGATGTACGCGCCCATGATCCAGAAGTACACCAGCGGATGGCCGAAGTACCAAAAGAACATGCGCGTCAGCATCACGTTGATCCCCGGCGTCCACCCGAAGGCCCAGGGAATTAAGAGGCCCATCTCCGCGACCACGCCGAGCGTTGCGACGATCCACATCACGAAGGTTGCGGTCGCGCAAAAGACGACGAGCGGAATCGGCTGGCCGGGATGGGTCTTTCTGAAGAAGCGCACGTTTTCGAAGATCTCGAAGGCTACGACCCACGTGCCTAGCACGAGCAACGTCGCGCCGATATAGAACCACGGGCTAGCCTTTAGCGGCGCGTAGAACGTGTATAGCACGGTAGCGTCCCCATGCAGTATCGTAAGCGCCGCCATTGCCGTTCCCAATAGCATGAGGCCCCACCCGAACCAGGCGACTGCCAAACGGCGGTCGCGCGGAATGGAACGGTAGGTAACGAACAGCGACAGGCCTGTAATAAAGAACGTCGTGAAGACGAGCGCCATCAACACGCCGTGCATGGTCAGTATGCGATAGTAATCAAACCATGCCGGTGCGGCAAAGACGCTCGTGCGTGCAAAGCCTTGAAAGACGCCGAACGCGGCGCCGAGCGCGATCGCAGCGGTCGCCGTGTAGATGTGGGCGATGACGAGCCGGTTCTCGTCGCGGATTTGGGTCGCCGGCATCACTAGCGCACCTCGATTTTGGCAAACATATCCTGATGGTCGATTCCGCAGTATTCGTGGCAGATCACGAGGTATTCACCGGCTCTGCGAAAGACGTGAGTTTCTTGATTGACCCAGCCCGGAACGGCCATCATGTTGAGATCGGTATCCGGAACAAAAAAGCCGTGAACGACGTCTGCAGATGTAACATAGAACGTTACTTTGCTTCCGACGGGAATCGTCAACGTCGCCGGATTAAACCTGAAGACTTGAGCTACGTAGTAGGCTTCGTACGAGCCGTCCGGCAACCGGTGAAGGCCCGGCTTGTCGAACGGCGGCGTTTGCGAGACCTTTGTCGGATCAATTTGCTGCATACCCGACGGTGGGTTGATGTTATCGGCGAACGCAGCGAAGCCGATGAGCACGAGGAACGCAACCAGCATGGTTATGCCGAAGATCATCCACCATCGTTCGTATCGGTGAATGTTCATTTCACCAGCGGCTGCGCAGCAGTGCGTACATTCCGAGCCACAGAACGAAAAACGTGGTGCCGAGCACGAAGACGAACCGCAGCGTCCCTACGAGAGGGGCTTCATCGTCGCTCACGATGTGCTTGGATCTCGTTTGGCCTGCTCGTCGCGCTGATAGTGCGTCTCCATTTCATCTCCGAGGCGACTCAGCAGCGCTCGAGCCGTAGCGCTTGCGATGCGCCCCCCCGCAACCCAGTCAAATGCCGCCCCTGCAATGCCCCCCGGGGGGCGATACGATCCTCGCAGCTCGAGCCGCGACGTTTCATACGTCTCGTCCGCGCGCACGGTTAGTTCACCGTCGAACTCCGGATATAGCCCGCTTTGTGGTGTCCAATGGATGCGCCAGGGCTGATCGAAATGCATGGGATCGACGGCCGAGCCAAAGCTCACCATTACGGCCTTCGACAGTTCCATCCCGGGGACGGTCGCGGTTAGGGTGAGGGTGCGTTGCTCGCCCGACGCCGCTCGCGCTCCAACGCTGTCGGCAAGGTAACGCTTTGCGAGATGGTATGGGCAGCGAACGACATGCGCCTCAAACAGCTCGGACATGACGCAATCTTATCTCAAGCAGCGGAAGAACCTTTCGAAGCTGTTTGCAGGCAGTTGCAACAGGGCGTTCTTCGCACCATTTACGCTGCGGCCCATCGGCATGACCCTTCCTGCTGATAGACGACGATAATATTATTATGGTACAGTATTGTATTGTAAATGACGGGCAAACGCGCTTCCCCCGGACGACCCCGGGACCCGCTCGCCGACAGCGCCATTTTGGGGGCTGCGCTTGAGCTTTTCATCGAGCGCGGCATTGATGGCGTAAGCTTTGAGGAGATCGCTCGGCGAGCTGGGGTGACTCGGCCGACAATCTATCGGCGATGGCCCACGAAGGAACAGATATTAGCGCGGGCGATTGAAGCAGTGCGAGAACGAGCTGCCCCATCGAACGAACGGCTCAAAGAAATGCTTCAGAGTTTTGCGCCTCGCGACTTTACGCGGCTATTTCTCGAAACCGGGGTCGAGCTCTGGGCCGACAAAGAACTGCGCCAGCTTATCTTTCGACTGATCGGCGCGAAGGCAACCTCCCCCGCACTCTTGGCGACCTACTGGAAGAGCTACGGCGGCCCCAGATGGGAGCTATTCCTGGCCTTCCTCGAGCGCATGCGCGTCGATGGACTGCTTCCCGAAAGTACGGACGTCGAGATGCTCGGAAATATGATTGCGGGCGCAATGATTTTTCGGCTCTTTTTCGTTCCCTCTCGCGATGAGCTGAGTCGCCGCTCGATCCGCGCCTACCTCGAGCGTCTCATGCACCAGGCGGGCCTCGCCGGCCGAAGGAGACCCCAGAGGAAATGAAACGCGGAATGCTCGCGTTGCTCGTGGTCGCAGCGGTGATCACAGCAGCGTTCCTGACTTGGCACGTGCTCTTTACCAAGGGCCCTTCGCAGAGCATCGTCTTTGTGAGCGGGCGCATTGAAGGCGACGACTCGGCGATCGCACCGAAGGTCGCGGGCCGCATAGTCGAGATATTCTATCGCGAAGGCGACAGCGTGCACGCCGGAGATGTAATTGCCGTCCTGGATGACGCACAGGTTCGCGCGCAGGTGGATCAGGCTAAGGCGGCCTTGCTGGAAGCCCAGGCACGGGCCGAAGTGGCACGGGCGCAGATCGCGGTACTGAGTCAGCAGGCGGGCCAAAGCGGCATTCAAGCGGCGCAAGCACACACCGACGCCGCCGGCCGGATCGCGCAGGCAGAAGCCAATCTCGCCGCGGGCCAAGCGTCGGTTGCCCAGCAAAAAGCGGCGTATGGGATCGCGGCCTTCGTCAAACGCGAATACACGCAACTGGCGAAGGAGGGGTACGCGTCGCAGCAGCAGGGGCTCCAAGCAGTCGCTGCTGAGGGCTACGAGAAGGCCGCGGTGGATGCGGCGGAGCGCCAGGTCAAGGCCGCTCGGGGCGCCTTGACCACCGCTGAAGCGACATTGTCGAACGCGAACGTCTATGGCGCCGCGCAGGGGGCCGTCGAGCAGCAGATCGCAGAACAGCAGTCTTCGATTGCCGCAGCCGAAGCGGAAGTCGCACAGGCTCGCGCACAACTGGCCGAAGCTCGAGCAAATCATCGCGACCTGATCGTGCGCGCGCCATTCGATGGCACGATCGTGACGCGCGCAGCCGAGCCGGGCGAAGTTGTGACGGCGGGAACGGCTCTCGTCACGCTTCTCGACCTGCACAAGGTGTACTTGCGAGGATTTGTTCCGGAGGATCAAATCGGTCGCGTAAAGGTCGGTCAGCGGGCGCGAATTTTCCTCGATTCGAGTCCAAACGAGCCGATCGACGCGTACGTGCTGCGCATCGATCCTCAGGCGACGTTTACGCCGGAGGACACGTATTTTCGCGAGGATCGCGTCAAGCAAGTCTTCGGCCTGAAGTTGGCGCTGCGCGGCGGTTTCGGTTATGCCAAACCGGGAATGCCGGCCGACGGGGAGATTCTCGTCTTCGGTTCGCGCTGGCCAAGCGGTAACCGCATGCCATGAACTCGCAGACCGGCGCTGCGGTTTCCACGTCCGCTCTGCGCAAGCGATATGGAGACATCGATGCGATCCGAGGACTGAGCCTTGAGGTCATCGAGGGGGAAATCTTCGGATTGATCGGTCCCGACGGTGCCGGGAAGACGTCGACCTTCCAAATACTAGCAGGCATTCTCGAACCCACCTCGGGGACGGCGACGATCTTTGGGAAACCGGCACGGGACGCTCGATCGCGCACCGGCTATTTGACGCAAACCTTCAGCTTATATCCCGACCTGAGCGTTGGCGAGAATATCCGCTACGCCGGCGATTTACGTCTCGCGACTCCGGCGCAGATCGCCGAGCGCGGCCGGCGCTATCTTACGATGTTCGGCATGGCGCCGTTCGTCGACCGTCCGGCAAGCAAGCTTAGCGGCGGCATGAGGCAAAAACTCTCACTGATATGTGCGCTCGTGGGCGAGCCGCGCGTGTTGCTGCTCGACGAGCCGACGACGGGAGTCGACCCCGTCTCGCGGCGCGAGTTTTGGGACACGCTCGTTCATCTGTGCGCCGAAGGGCTGACGATTCTGGTCGCAACTCCGTATCTCGACGAAGCCGAGCGCTGCAACCGCGTCGCTTTCATGGATCGAGGTCAAATCGAGGAGCTCGGATCGCCGGACGAGCTTCGGGCTGGATTACACTCGTCACGGTTAGAACTGCGCACGGCCGATCTACACGGCGCACAGCAAGCGCTCGCTGACGCCGAGAAGGGCACGGATGCGATCGTTGACGTGCAGCGCTACGGCGATCATCTCGACGTCCTTGGGCCCGACGCGCAGAAAGCACGCCAGGCCGTCACCGCAACCATGCAGCGAGCCGGGCTTGAGATCGAGGAGCTGCGCGCGGACGAGCCGACGCTCGAGAACGTCTTCGTAGCCGCAATGCGTGCCGAAGGGCGGGAATTGCAGCACGTTCCTTTTCCCGCGCGAGACGACCATAGCGGGTTGCGGGGTAAAATCGCAATCGACGGCCGTGCCCTAACGAGACGATTCGGCGAGTTCGTCGCGGTGAGGAACGTCGCCCTTCAAGTCCGGTACGGCGAGATTTACGGACTCTTAGGAGCGAACGGGGCCGGAAAGACGACGACGATCAAAATGCTTTGCGGATTGCTCGACCCCAGCGTCGGGAGCGTGCAAATCGCCGGCGCCGGCGAGGTGAGATCTGCTAAGACGCGACAGCAGATCGGCTACATGCCTCAGGGCTTTTCACTCTATGCCGACCTGCCGATCGAAGAAAACCTCGAGTTCTTTGCCTCGGTCTACGGATTACCGCCGCGCGAGCGCGCCGAGAAGATCGACTGGGTTCTGGCCTTCTGCGGACTCGCCGACAGACGTCGCCAGATCACCGGCAGCCTACCCGGCGGATGGAAGCGGCAGGTCGCGTTTGGGTCGGCGATCATGCACGAGCCGCCCGTTCTCTTTCTCGATGAACCGACGTCGGGTGTCGATCCTCTCGCGCGGCGCGCGCTGTGGTCGCTCATCAATCAACTCGCCGACAACGGTGCGGCCGTGCTCGTAACGACCCACTACCTCGATGAGGCGGAGCAGTGCAATCGGCTCGGACTGATGGCGGGCGGCCAACTCATCGTCGAAGGAAGTCCCAACGAGATCAAGCGACGCCAGAAAGGGCATCTCCTCGAGCTGCGAGTGAACCAGCCGCAAAAAGCGGCGGACGTCCTGCGGCCCCCCGTTGAGCCGTGGCGCGTCTCGCTCTTTGGCAATCGCCTGCACGTTGTTGTGGACGACGACGTCGAAAGCAGTACGCGCGACATCCGCTCCAAACTCGGCGCGGCGGGCATCGAGCTGTTCGACGTTCGCGAGCAGCGTTTTTCGCTCGAGGATGCTTTCATCAGCGCCGTGGAGCGCGCTGCGAAGGACGGCGCCGGAAGCCGGGACGCGGCGTGAGACGCGTTCTCGCGCAGGCTCGTAAGGAAATCATCCAGGTGCTGCGCGACCGTCTTTCGCTTGGGCTGGCACTCGTTCTCCCCGTCTTTATGCTGCTGCTGATGGGGACCGCCTTTTCGTTTTCGGTGCGCGATCTGCCGATTGTCGTACAGGACTTCGACGATTCGCCGGCATCGCGCGACCTCATCGGCGCGTTTCGCGGCTCGCTTTCGTTTCACGTCGTGAAGTGGCCGGCCAACGCCGACCCCGAGCGCGCGCTGACCTCAAACGCGGCGCGTGGCGCCCTAATCATCCCAATCCATTTCCGCCGCGATCTGGCGCGCGGTAGCGACGCCCCAGTGCAGCTTCTTATCGACGCAGCCGATGCAAACACGGCCAAGCTCGTCGCGGGCTACGCAAATGAACTCGTAACCGCCTACAACGGCGAACACGGCAGCGCGGCCGTCGTCCAGCCGGTCCAACCTGCCTTTCGGCTCTGGTACAACCCGGGCCTCGATGCGAAGAAGTTTTACGGCCCAGGCATGTTTGTGCTGGTGATCACGCTCTTCCCGACGCTCTTGGCTGCTCTCGCGGCTTCGAGGGAAGGCGAAGAAAAGACGATTCTTCAGGTGTACGTTTCGAACATCTCGGCGAACGAATTCCTTCTCGGGAAGATATTCGGAACTATGGCCGTAGCTCTGGCGCAAGCCGCGATCCTCGTCGCCATTTTGTTGACGTACTTTGGAATGCAGTTCGTTGGCGATCCGACGCCGTTTGTCGTGTCGACGGTTCTCTACGCTTTTTGCGTCGCATCGTTCGGCACTTGGGTCGGAGACGCAATTCCCAATCAGGTCGCGGCGGTCCAGGTGGTCGCCTTAGGGGGATACCTGCTCGTCTTCATGCTCTCGGGCGTCCTCGTGCCGATCGAAACGATGCCCCACGCGTTGCAGTGGCTTTCGAACCTCGTCTGGGGCACGTACTACACTAGAGTGATGCGCGACGCGCTCCTTCAAGGGGGCGGATGGCCTGCCATGTGGAGCAACGTCGGTGCGATAGCGCTCTTCGGCGCCCTGTTTTACACCCTCGCGTGGCTCAACATGCGGCGCATGCAGGTGCGAGGTTGATTTTCGATCGCCGTCTTGCCGCCCTGGTCGCGAAGGAGTTCCACCAGTTGCGGCGCGACCCGCGCGCCGCAATGGCGGTTGTCGTCGCTCCGATGTTGCAGCTACTGCTCTTTAGCACGCTGCTCGTGGCGACGGTGACGAGTCTTCCCATCGGTATCGTCGACGAAAGTCAAACGCCGGAAAGCCGCGAGCTGATCGCGACGCTCACCGGGAGCAAGAGCTTCACACTGGCCGGGTATTTCGCGACGACTGATGGGCTCGCGCAGGCCCTCAACCTTGGCCGGCTCGACGCGGGTGTGGTAATCCCCTACGATCTGTCAAAGAATCTCTGGCGCGGGCGTGCTACCCAGCTACAGTTTCTTCTTAACGCCTCCAACGCCAATACGGCAACCATCGCTCAAAGCTACGCCGAAGGAGTTTTGCAGAGCTACAACGCGCAGCTCGCAGGCGCGGGGTTTCACGCGCAGTTTACGCAGATTGCGGCTCCGGCGCTCGCGCGCGCAGGCCAAGTCTTGCTGATGCCGGCGTTTCTCTTCAATCCGGGGCTCGTCGGATCGTGGTTTACCGTTACGGGAGTGCTAGGGCTGCTCCTGGTATTGAATGGCTCGGTACTAGCCGCGATGACGCTGATCAAGGAACGCGAAGCCGGGACGATGGAGCAATTGCTCATGTCGCCGGCGACTCCGACGCAAATCATCATCGCAAAGATCTCGCCGCTATTCCTTCTTCTCTCCGCTATGGCGACGTTTTCAATGCTGATGGTACGACTCGTCTTCGGCGTGCCGTTCCATGGGAGCATCGTGCTTTTAATCGCCGGCGAGATCCTCTGTTTGCTCTGCGGTATTGGGCTTGGAACCTTCGTTGCCACAATCACAACCACAGCACGGCAGGTCCAGCTAACGCTTTTCTTTCTCAACCCGCCTCTCTCGGCACTCTCCGGTGCTTTTGCGCCGGTAGAAGCCATGCCGGCTTGGATGCAGCCATTCGCGGTGCTCGACCCGATCCGGCATTTTGGCGTCATCTCTCGCGGAATTCTCTTAAAGGGCAGCGGCCTAAGCGTGCTCTGGCCTAACTTCTTGGCACTCTTAGCATTTACCGTCGCGCTGCTGTCGCTGAGCATCTGGCGCTACCGGCGGCAACTGAGCTAGCTCATTGCCGTGCTCCAACCAACTGCAGGGCATGGCGTGCGATCATAATATTCTCGTCGGTCGGCACGACCAGGACCGTAACGCGGCTTTCGGGGTGCGATATCACGCGCTCGTTACGCTGGTTGGCAGCATCGTCGAGGCGTACTCCAAGATAGTCGAGCCGCTGACAGACAGCGGCGCGAATGAGGGGTGCGTGCTCGCCGATCCCGGCGGTAAAGACCAAGGTTTTCAAACCGCCCAATACCGCGACCATCGAGCCGAGATACTTGCGAAGCTGATAAACAAAAAGCTCGATGGCCTCGGCTGCGCGTCCGTCAGAATCGGCCATGGAGATGAGGCTCTGCATGTCGGCGGTTGTTCCGGAGACGCCGAGCAGACCGGACTTATAGTAGAGTAAATTTGAGAGCCGTTGTGCATCGTACCCGCGAGACTCCAGCAGTCGCAGTACGATTCCCGGATCCAGATCGCCGGGACGCGTCCCCATCATGAGGCCGCCCAAGGCGCTGAATCCCATGGTCGTGTCGAGGGGTTTGCCGCCTTCGAGGGCACAAAGGCTCGCACCGGAACCGAGGTGTGCAACGACCGTAGCCCCTGCGCCGTTGCCTAACTCCGACGCGATATATTCGTACGAGAGCCCGTGAAATCCATATCTTTGGAGCAGAGGGTCAAGGCCGGGCGGTAACGGCAGCCGTTTCGCGATCGCGCTGCACTGACGGTGGAAGGCCGTGTCAAAGCATAGGACGTGGGGAATGTCGGGAAATTTTCGCCGGGCGGCGCGGACGAGGTCGAGTTCGATGCGCAAGTGGAGCGGCTCGATCTCGACGAACGCTTCCAGGTCTCGCAAAACCGCATCGCTCGCCCGCACCGGGACGGCATACACGGGCCCTCCGAAAACGATCCGATGGCCAACGGCGCCGAACTCGCCTTCGAGATACGGCCCAACGCGCGATAGGACGCTCGTTAGTGCGGTTTCGGCGTCGCTACTTGCCTCGTCGCTCCCGGCCTCCACGCACGCGAGCTGGCCGCGCAGCGAATCCGTACGGTAAACCGCAAACTTCAGGGATGACGAACCACCGTTTAGAGAGAGTATCTCCACGACTTACCTCGAAAAGCGATGACGATGCCTGCAGCGGACCTCCTGCGACTTTTGATTCTAACAGAATCGGCCGCATACCAGCTCAGGCTTAGAAGGTTAAGTCCCCATCATGACTACTGACGATCCAGCAAGGCGCAGATTTGTCTTCGATGCGGCCTTGTCGACCGCGATTGCGGCCAACGGCGAGCCTCAGGCAAAGGTCCCGGTTCCGGACGGCCCGCTCACGGCGGAGATGCTCGACAAGATGGACCGCTATTGGCACGCCGCTAACTATCTGTGCGTCGGCCAGATCTATCTCTTTGAGAATCCCCTGCTGCGAGAACCTCTGAAGAAAGACCAGATCAAGCCGCGGTTGCTGGGGCACTGGGGAACGTCGCCGGGACAAAACCTTATTTACGTTCATCTCAATCGTTTGATCAAAGAACGCAACGCAAATATCATTTACGTTTCCGGCCCCGGACACGGCGGTCCGGCGCTCAACGCGAACTCCTATCTGGAGGGAAGCTTTACCGAAGTTCACCCGGAGATTACGCCGGACGAGAACGGTTTGCGACTCCTTTTTCGGAGGTTCTCCACGCCGGGTGGCCTGCCCAGCCATTGCGGACCGCACGTCCCCAACTCCATGCACGAGGGCGGAGAACTCGGTTACTCGCTTCTCCATGCGTTCGGCGCCGCATTCGACAATCCCGATCTGATCGTTGCCTGCGTGATAGGCGACGGGGAATCCGAAACGTGTCCGCTTGAAGGAAGCTGGAAGTCGGTCAACTTTCTCAACCCGGTCTGCGACGGTGCGGTCCTACCCATTCTGCACCTGAACGGCTACAAAATCTCCGCACCGACCGTCCAAGCGCGGACGAGCGACGACGATTTGGCGGCTCTCTATATCGGCCGCGGTTATAAGCCGCATTTTGTCGAGGGTGACGCTCCCAAGGTCGTGCATCAGCTGCTGGCCGGCGTTCTGGACGATTGTTATACCGAGATTCGTGCAATTCAGGACGAAGCGCGCCGCAGCGGATTTCAAAGACAGCCGGTTTGGCCGATGATCGTGCTGCGTACGCCCAAAGGATGGACCGGCCCGAAAGAAGTCGACGGAATCCCGATCGAAGGGACCTTTCGCGCGCATCAAGTGCCGCTCGCAACCATTCGCGAAAACCCCGAGCACCTCAAGATCCTCGAAGCTTGGATGAGAAGTTACAAGCCGGAGGAGCTCTTCGACGAGCGCGGCACGTTCATCGAGGAGCTGGCGGCGCTTGCACCTTCAGGTAACCGCCGCATGGGCGGTAATCCCCATGTCAACGGCGGCCGGGTGCTCGTCGAGCTCGATCTTCCCGACTTTACGAACTATGCGCTAGAGGTTCCCGGGCCGGGCCAAGTGGTCGCCGAGGCTCCACGAAAGCTCGGCGATTTTTTCAGAGACATCTTCAGACTGAATCCAGCAAACTTTCGGATGTTTTGCCCCGACGAAACGGATTCGAATCGCTTAAGCTCGGTCTTCGAGGTCACTAAGCGTCGTTTCGCGGCGGAGATCGTTTCGATTGACGACGATCTCGCCCCCGACGGGCGCGTCATGGAAGTATTGAGCGAGCACTGCTGCCAAGGCTGGCTCGAGGGATACCTGCTGACCGGGCGTCACGGCATGTGGTCGACCTATGAAGCGTTCGCGCAAACCGTCGATTCCATGCTGACGCAACACGCCAAATGGCTCGAGCAGTGCCGCGAATATCCGTGGCGCAGGCCGCTTGCGTCGCTCAACGTTCTGCTGACGAGCCATGCTTGGCGCCAGGACCACAACGGCTTTAGCCACCAGGCGACGGGGTTTGTGGACAACGCATTAGGTCGCCGAAAAGACGTCGTGCGGGTGTACTATCCGCCTGATACGAATTGCTTGCTGAGCGTTTTCAGCCATTGCCTGCGGAGTCGCAACTACGTCAACATCGTTACCTGCGGAAAGCAGCCGCAGCTGCAGTGGTTGAACATGGACGAAGCTCTCGAGCATTGTTCGCAGGGTGCGTCGATTTGGAAGTTTGCGACCAACGACGGAGGTGAGACGCCCGACGTCGTGCTGGCTTGCGCCGGCGATGTGCCGACGATTGAAACGTGTGCGGCGGCGTGGCTCCTCCAAAAGTACGTTCCAGGCATTAGGGTGCGCGTCGTCAACGTCGTCGATTTGATGGCCCTCGCCATGCCCGACGCTCACCCGCACGGTCTCGACAATATGTCTTTTGACGCCCTCTTCACCAAGGATGCGCCCGTCATTTTCGCCTTTCACAATAACCGGTGGCTGATTCACTCCATCGTTCACGGCCGCTCCAATGAAGACCGCTTCCACGTCCGCGGCTACATGGACCGCGGCACGACTACGACGCCGTTCGACATGGTAGTGCTCAACGAGATGAGCCGGTTTCATCTTGCAATGGATGCCCTGAAGCACGTTCCTCGATTACGCTCGGCGAGTTCCCGCGTTACCGAAATGTTCGAACGAAAACTCCACGAGCATGCCGCCTATATCCGCGAGCACCTCGACGACATGCCGCTCATTAAGAACTGGGTCTGGACGGCCGATTACAGCGAGCCGAACCTGCCTCCGCCGTTGGCCAAGGGACAGCCTAGAGCGAACCTGTTCAGCGACGCCTAAACTGCTTTGATAGGACGGTAACGTGGCTCCCATATCGCCTCGCGAATCGCCGCCTCCAAGTTCGGGGGGTTGACGCGCGCGAGTCCTTCGCGCACCGCGTGTTCCGCGACGGCGATCGCTACCCGTACCGAAACCTCACGCACGTTGGCGACCGCCGGAAGAATCGACGCGCCGAGCTGCGGCGCGTCCACCATCTCGGCGATGGCGCACGCGGCGGCCGTAAACATCCCGTCACTGACCAGTCGCGCGCGGGTAACGATCGTCCCCAAACCGAGGCCCGGGAAGAGCATCGCATTGTTAGCTTGCCCGATCGTGAACGTCGTGCCGTTGTAGATGACTGAATCGAAGGGGCTTCCGGTCGCTATCAGTGCCTTGCCGCCGGTCCATCGGATGAGGTCGGCCGGCACCGCTTCGGCGAGAGCCGTCGGATTGGAGAGCGGCAGAACGACGGGGCGTGGAGTGCCCTCTGCCATCTGACGAACGATCGATTCGGTGAACGCACCGGCGACGGCGGACGACCCAATGAGGATCGTCGGTTGGATCCGGCGCACGACTTCCGCCAAGGTGATGCCGCGTTCGCCGTCGACCTTCCACTCGGCGACTTCGGCGGCGGGCCGCGCGTAGGGTCTCTGGAAGTCGCGAAGATCTCCCATTTCGTCGATCAGCAGGCCGTGCCGTCCGACGCACCAGAACTGGCGTGCAGCTGCTTCCGCGCTGAGACCGTCGTTCGTCATCGCGTTCCGGACGAGATCGGCGATGCCGCAGCCCGCAGTGCCGGCGCCGAAAATGACGATTTTTTGCTCACGAATTCGGCCGCCGGAAACGTTGAGTGCGGCCATCACCGCAGCAAGCACGATCCCCGCCGTGCCCTGAACGTCGTCGTTGAACGTGCAGATCAGCGATCGGTAGGCATTGAGAATCCACCGCGCATTGACCGCACCGAAATCTTCCCAGTGCAACAGCGCGTTTGGGTACAAGCGGAGGGCGGTCGCTATAAACTTGTCGATGAATGCGTGATACTTCTCGCCGCGAACGCGCGGATGACGATATCCCAGGTAGAGCGGATCGTCGAGGAGCGCCTGCCGGTCCGTTCCGACGTCGAGCATGACCGGAATCGCGCGCGACGGATCGATCCCCGCCGCAGCAGTATAAACGGCCAATTTGCCGACGCAGATATCGATACCGCCGACGCCCCAATCTCCGATCCCGAGAATCGCCTCGGCGTCGCTCGCGACGATCAGGTCGACGTCGTCGGGTCCAGCTTCGGCACTCGACAACGCTTCTTCGATTTCGTCCGGGCGGTCGATCGAAAGAAAAATGCCTCGCGGCCTGCGATACTGATGGCTGTACTGCTGGATCGCCAAACCTACCGTCGGCGTATAGATAACCGGGAGCATTTCGACGATGTGCCCGCCGAGCAGATGGAAGAACAGCGTTTCATTGCGATCCTGCAGCGCCGTTAGGAACGTGTTCCTGGCTAAGTCGTCCGATTGTTTCCTAAAGAGCTCGTAGGCGCGCTCGGCCTGTTGCTCCATCGTCAGCACGGCGGGCGGAAGCAGACCCGTCAGGCCAAGCGCCCGGCGCTCCTCAATCGTGAATGCCGTGCCTTTGTTGATTTGTGGGGTATGTAAGATGTCGAAGCCTCGAGCCGAGATTTCGAAGGCGCCGCTTTCGTCGACGCGATAGAATTTCGTAGGCTTCATTCCTTCGGAGACGAGGCGAGCGACGTGGACGCCGCCGTTTGATAGTCCGACTCGATAAACTGCTTGATGTCTTGCAAGAAAGCGTCAGCCGTGGCTACGGCGATCCGGTGACCCAAAATTGCATCGAAGATGGCTCCCACCGGTCCGAAAGGCGCATCGTATTTGCCCGTGAGAGTCAGGCGCGACTTTCCGTCTTCCAAGATTTCGGCGGATAGCACGCCGGTAAATCTCGGAACCAAACGGTCGTCCGGATCCCAGGTCAAGTCGATGGTACGTTGGTCGTCGGCCCCTTCCAAGATTTTGTAACGCATTCGTACGTCGTGGCGTGCCTGTACCTTTCCCGGAAGGCCTACTTTGCGCATGTCGACGGTTAGGCTGAACGTCCCGGGAGTCTGACCGCGGCGGTGGACGGTAAAGTAGCGCTCGGCGTGATGAATCAGAAAGTAGCGAGGGCATTTCACATCAACGTGTTCTCTCAGCGTACCCATGCCGGTTTCATCCTTTCGACCTTCTCGGCTGGCAGATTTGCCGGCCGTCCAGAGCGTACCGCCCCGGTAAGAAGTGTTCGGGAAGACTTCGCCGCCATACCCGCTCGTTCCCGAGGGGCGGTCCCACAGATGGATTCCACTTAGGCCGGAGACGCCTCGCTCCCGTCGAAATTGAGTGGCGCCATGGCAGCGGGCGTAAAGGTTATTTTCGTCCTCGCCGGACTCTTTCTGATTTGGATCGCGCTGCGCGACGTCTTTCTATCGGTCGTCCTGCCGCGAGCAGCGGACCGGCGGCTTCGCTTGTCGGCGATCCTTGCGCGAGCGCTCTGGCGCCTCTGGCAACTCCTCGCCAAGACGTATTCCAACGAAGACCGGCGCGAAAGCTTCCTGGGGACGTTCGCCCCGTTTAGCCTGATGACGCAGCTCGCCCTTTGGGTCGTCGTGCTTATCTTCGGATTCGGTACGCTGCTTTATGGACTTCCCAACGCATTTCATCCGCACTCGATTACTTACGCCAATGCGTTATATTTTGCCGGCGCGTCGCTGCTTACGATCGGGTACGGCGACATTACACCAGCCAGCGAGTGGGCACGCGCGATCTCACTTGCCGCGGGCGCTTCGGGGCTCGCCGTCGTGGCCCTAACGGCGTCGTTCTTGTTTTCAATCTTTGGTGCTTTTCGTCGTCGTGAAAGCTTCGTCGCCACGCTTGGCGCTCGTGCGGGATCGCCGCCGAGCGGCGTCGGTTTACTTGCAATCGCGGGATATGTCAATCTTCGCGAGGACCTCAACGTCGTCTTTCGCCAAGGTCAAGTCTGGACTGCGGAACTCATGGAGAGCCACCTTGCCTATCCCATCCTTGCGTACTACCGCTCGAGCCACGATTACGAATCCTGGGTAACGACCCTGGGGACGCTGCTCGATGCCGCGGCACTCGTTATCACAACCGTGGACCGTTCCGCGAGCACCGAGCGATTCGATGCCTCCGGTCAGGCACGGATACTCTTTAACATCGGCAGGCACGCGGCGCACGATCTCGCGCATTACTACCGCTTGCGGCCGGAAGATGTCGTGGGTTTGGAGCGCGCGGAGTTCGAGCACGCGTGCGATCGGCTGAGCACAGCCGGCTTTTCGATTCGAGATCGAGAGGCGGCCTGGGAATCGTTTTGCGATCTCCGCAAAGGCTACGCCGGACATCTCAACGCACTCGCACGATGGCTGGCGGTTCCGCCTTTACGATGGACGGGAGACAACATTTTCATTGAAGCCGGTCACCTGCGCAGCCAGCTCCCTGAGCGATTGCTGCGTCACTTGCGCGATTTCGACAAGGAGTTTTAAATGCTAGGCGTCCTAACGTCCGATCAGATCGAGTCCCTGCTCCAGGCTGAGATCGTGGCGCGTATTGGATACATCGATCGCCGCGGTTTACCTTGCATCGTTCCGATCACATTCGCGTACGACGGGCGAGCGATCTATGGATATAGCTTGCTCGGCGCGAAGATCGAAAGTATGAGCGCAGAGCCGAGGGTATGCGTCGAGGTCGACCGCGTGCAAGGCGCTGCGGATTGGACTTCGGTGGTCCTTCGCGGCGTCTTCGGCCGGCTCGAGGGCGAGGCAGCGGTCAACGCCCTCGACCTGATATCCGCGCGCCTACGAATGCTAGGCTCGGCGACGACCGCCCCGGCGACGGCATCGCAGACCTTCGTGGCTCGCACGGGCGGCGCCGGCATTGCGTATCGTATCGACATCACGGAGAAGCGTGGCCGTTATTCGAGCTCCGCGCGCGTCAAGCCGGTCTAACGGCCAGCGGATGGACGCACGCTGGATGCCGTCTCACAAGATAGTGAAGTACGCGCAGCACTTTCATGCGGATCTGATCGTGGTGGGAACAAACGCATTTAATCGCCTTTAGGCGACTCGCGTCTCGTCGCCACCGCTCGTAACGTCGTGAAGTTCGGCTAGCCGCGACTTCTTGCCGACAGAAGTCACATTCACAAGTTGTTCGCGGATGTACGGTTGAGCTATGAGAAGCATTCTTTCGGCACTTGTTGCCACAACATTCGGTCTCGCGCTGGGCATCGCAGTTCCGACCTCTGCGTCAGCAGCATCCAGCCCCCAGGTCATAACCGTTACCGCGTCCTCGTCGGCAATGTTTAGTCCATCCGAAATCACCGTTCACGTCGGACAGCCCGTCGAGTTGAAGATTGTAGGGCAGACCGGTGTACACGGTATCGTGTCGAGCGCGCTCGGTATTCCGGCCACAACGATCACGGAAGGGTCCACACAAACCGTGAAGTTCACACCTTCGAAGGCGGGCACGTATACGCTGAATTGCACGATTCCGTGCGGTGCGGATCACAGCCAAATGGTGATAGTCATCAAGGTGGTTTAGCACACGACGCCGATCCCGCCCGTTTCGGCGATCGCGCGTTGAAGGCGGCCGACGTCATCGCGGAAAGCCTTAAGAACCCTTAAACCTTCCGTAACCCCTAGCCGGTGGCAAGCTTGCTTGACTGACCTGAGGTGCGGATCTCCTTGTAGTCCTGTCTCCAGGACTCGGCCCGTTAACGAGCGTCCTGGATATCGAGAAACGTGTGGGCGTTGAGTAGCTCATCGCGGACGCGGCCGTTGAGCGACTCAATTTAGGCGTTCTGGGTCGGCTTGCCAGGCTGAATGAATTGCAAATCGATCGACTTGGTCGCAGCCCATTGCAGCATCGCCGACTCGTGAACTCGGGGCCGTTGTCAAATCGAATCGCTTGCGGGAAGTTGCGGTCGTCGGCGATCTCCTCGAAGCAGCGGATACATTCGGAGCCAAATCGGACCGCCGAAGCGGGGCCATTTAGCAAAACGAGCACCGCTAGCCCCAGGATGTGTGGGCGATCTCGATGACGCGACCGTTCCTAATCGTAAAATCCAAATCGTTTTGTTCCGCATGGGGGTCCTTGTCATCGCTATATTCGTAGCGCTCCATACCGCAGGCGTGAATGACGAGCGGCTTCCCAAGCGTGCGGACGACCGACTCGGCGCTCGCGCCGATCTTCAGGCCGGACGTCGTGTGCGCGTCGCTCAGATCGATCCTGGGGAGCGACGTCGGCGGTGCGCCTTTGACGACCCGCAATGTCCAGACGACGCCGGAATCTCCGCCGACGTGACTAAGCGCGACGTTGGTCTTTGGATCGTACACGTACCACGGGACGGTCATGCTGACTTTTTGCTTCCAAAGCACGGCTGTTGGTACGTCTAACACGAGGGTTTCCATGCCAGTCTTCACGTACGGCGGTTCCCGCCGGCTATAAAGGCCGTCGAGTGCGGGGCACGTCTGCGAGCCGAACCACGTTGCTAGCGGATCGCTCGCAGCTGCACTACTTCCCGCCGGCGATGCGACCACCGCCGCAAGAACGGGCCACAGGAAACGAAGCAATCTCATATCTTAGATAAATTAGAGTACATGATCGACGACCTGCGAGCAAGAAGCAATCTCTCTGCGATGGAACTGAGGGGCGACTAGCGAACTCCGGGCGCAGATGAAGATTTTAAAGCTTGCAGCGATGGCGCTGCTTCTGTCGGCCTGCGCAAGCAATACCTCGGTTCCGTCGACAAGCGGCGGCGGCAGCGCGCAGCCGGGGAATCAAACGTTTGAGTACACGGGCAAAGAGCAATCGTTCTCCGTACCGGCCCGCGTGACGAAGATCATGGTCGTTGCTCTCGGCGCCATGGGAGGAGGCCACAATGGCGGTCGCGGCGGCCGGACGACGGCCACGATTTCGGTGACGCCGGGAGACACGTTGGCCGTCTTCGTCGGCGGTGAAGCGTCCGGAACGCGCGGCGGCTTCAACGGTGGCGGCCCAGGTCTCGACGGCGGTCACTGCAGTTGCGCCGGCTACGGCGGCGGTGGCGCGTCCGACGTACGCGCGGGAGGCGATGCGTTGGGCGATCGCATTCTCATAGCCGCGGGCGGAGCCGGCGAAGGCGGCGGTAACGGGTCTGCTTACGGTGAGGGCGAGGGTGGTGGCGGCGGCGGATTCACCGGAGGCTTGGGCGGCGGCGGCCCCTACAACTTTCAGAACGGCGGCGGCGGCTTCGGCGGAACGCAGACTGCCGGCGGAAGTGGCGCCGTTGCCGGCACGGACTGCGACAAATATTCGGGCACTGCGGGCACTAATGGCGCGCTACGTAACGGTGGTGGCGGTGGCGCCGGCGGCAAATCCAACGGTCGCGGCGCGGGTGGTGGTGGCGGCGGTGGCGGCGGCGGTTACTACGGCGGTGGTGGCGGCGGCGGCGGCTGCGGAGGCTATACGCACAACAATAATGGTGGCGGTGGCGGTGGCGGCGGCTCCTCGTATATCGACCCCACTGCAACCGGCGGACACACGTGGACCGGTTGGAAAACGGCGACCACGAACGGCGAGGTCGTTTTTAGTTGGCAGTAAAGTTCGGCGCTTCTCCTTATGCCTCGACGCGTCTCCATTGCGCGACGGCCGCGATGCCATAGCCTGCTGCGAGAATCGCGAGCATCGTTAGCTGCGGCAACCATGTCGTATCGGGGCCGATTTTCATGTCGCTGGCCTCGAACTGTATGTACACCAGCGGATCGATGCGGCTGAGCGTCCAGAACGTGCCGTGGATGAGCGCGGCCAACGAACTGCCGTTCGGATCGACCAGGCTCAAACCGGCGACGATCCCCGCAACCGGCCAGGCGATGCCGAGAATCGCACCGTATCCGCGCCGCAGCGAACTGGTGGCGGCCGCGAGCATGGCATACCACGCGAGCGGAGTGACGATACCGGAGACGATCGCGATTGCGTCGACGAAGTGAAACGTGATCCACGGCGGAAAAAAGATCGTGTGAAGCCCGATCCCAAAGAGCGTTCCGATGGCTAGGGCCGCAACGATGCCGGCCGCGTCGACGCCGACCGTCATCAAGGCTAGCTGCGTCCGGTCGACGGGCTTGGTCAACGCCACCTCCAGGTGGCCGTCGTTCTCGCGCGCGAAAGGCGCTCCGAGGATCGTTGCCACGATCATGGCGACCACGCCGCCGAAGATCGTGAAGTATCCAAAGGCCATTTCGTGGCTTCCCTCCATATGATTATGGGCAGGGATCGTAACTCGTGCCACGCAGGCGATGACAAAGAGAATGCCGAGCACGATCGTGGTCCACTTCAGCGTGCCGCGCACGCGTAGCCATTCCACGTAGACCATCAGAGCGCGTACTCGTCTTCGGGCACGACGCGCATGCGGTGCGGGGGCCGCGTCTTTGCGGTTTGCGCCGCATCGCTGTCCTCGATTGCCAGGACGAATCGTAAGCGCCAGCCGCCGAGCGTTAGGGTGAAGTTCGTTCCAAGAATCTCCATGCTATTAAGCCTCCACGCGTCGCCACTGAACGATGGCGAGCGCAACATAGACGAGCGCAAGAATGAGTAAGGCCGGAAGTTCGTTCTGCAGCGAGACGGCCAGCGAGCCCGCAGGCCTGCCGTTTACCGTAAAGGCCGGCCCGAAGTGCAGATAGGTAAAGGGATCGATCCAGGAGAGCGGCGTCGCACCCCAGTGCACGAGTTGCGCCATCGGGGCGTCGCCAAGATCGGCTTTTGCCAGCACGGCGACGAGCGCCGCGACCGGCCATGAGATGCCGAGCACGACGCCGTACGCGCGCCGCATCGATGCGGTTGCCGCGCAGAGCATCGCGTACCAAGCCAGCACGCCGGCAAACCCGAGCACGATGACCTCCGTGTCGCGCGGGCCGTACGTGTAGTTCGGCGCATTTTGCGCCACGTGAGCGAGAAACAGCATCGCCACGGTCATCAGCCACGCCGCCGCGATGCCCGCGACGTCGGCTAGCATCGCTCCGAGTCCCAGCGTCGTCCGCGGCGCGGGATTCGTCAACGCGATCTCGAGATGGCCGTCATTCTGGCGCGCGAACGGCGCGCCCAAGATCGTGGCGATGATGAGCGCGATGAAGGTCGCGATCGCGGCCAAGTAAGCAAAGTCTTCGGGTTTATTCGTGTCGATGGTGACCATGCTGCCGCCGGGCACCGCGACGCGTTGGAAGCTTACGGGGCCGATTCCGATGAGCTTCTCCGACCCCTTCACGGAGCGCTCGAAGATTTCGACGTGCTTGCCGAAGTAACCGTGATCGTCGACGGTAACGCGGACGCCCTTCGCCGAGTTGACGATCGTCGTGCGCTTCGTGCCGAGCAGCGTGGAATACGTCGTCGTCGCGCCATCGAGAATCTTTCTCGCGTTGATCTCGCCGTTCGACGTGTGCAGCTCGACCCCCGAGAGGCTCGCCTTCGAGCCGACGTTGAGGAACGTGTATTCCAGCGCGACGATAAGCACGAGCAGCACCCCAAGCACGATCGCCGTGATTTTGAGGCAGCGGCCGGCGCGTAGCCATTCGACGTACGTCATTACGAGCTGCCCTTGGCGATCACGTCGGCGGTGGCGTCGGCCGGCGAAACCGCGAACAGGAAGATATCTTCGAGGTTGAGGTCGACGACTCGCACGCCCGTCGCACCGGCGTTGGTAAGCATCGTTGCGACGTTGTCCGCGTCGTCGCGAACCAGGAGCCGCACGATGCGTTCGGTCCGGTCGGCACGTAAAACGCGCGGGTCGTTTGCAATCCCGTTGAGCGTATAGGTAACGTTGGGAAAGATGCCCTCGACGATTTTGCGGTCGCTTTTGAGATCGTCGACGAGTCCTTCGAGAACCAGGCGACCGCGATCCATCACTGCGATGTGCTCCGCCGCGCGCTCGACTTGCCCGATTTGATGCGACGAAAAGAGCACCGAGTTTCCGCGCGCGGCTTCGTTTATGATGAGACTTAGCACGTGCCGCTGATTGATCGGATCGAGTCCGCTCGTCGGTTCGTCGAGCACCAGGATCGGCGCGTTGCGCGCAAAGGCCAGCGCGACCATCACTGCCGTCCGCATCCCTTTTGAGAGCGCGCGGCTGCGCTTGGTGGGCTCGATGTTGAACTGCGCCAACAACTCGAGCGCGCGGGCGGGATCGAAGGCCTTGAAGGCGCGCCGGCTCATCTCGACGTGCTCGGCGACGGTCATCCATTCATAGAGGACGCTGCGTTCGGGCACGTAGGCGATGCGTTCGAACGTTTCCGGCACGAGCGGCTTGCCGTCGAACAGCACGACGCCGCTGGTCGTACGCGCTAAGCCGAGCATGCATTTAAACACGGTCGTCTTGCCGGCGCCGTTGGGGCCGAGCAGTCCGAAGACGCTTCCCGCTGGAATCTCGAGCGAGAACCCGTCGACGGCTGCAAACTGGCCGTACGTCTTGCGCAGGTTCGAAATCTTTATGCTACTCATTGCTCCTCCGGAAACCACCGGTCTAGTGCGGTGTCGATTAGTTCGCGGACGTCGTTGCGAGCAAGTCCGACGGATTTGGCTTCTCGTAATGCGATGTCGAGCGCATCGCGTGCAACGTCGCTTGCGGCCGACTTGGCCGACTGGACGCTTCCGTTATCGCGGACGAAGGATCCCCGCCCGGGGGAAGTCTCGATAACGTCGGCGTGTTCCAGCTCGCGGTACGCTCGTGCGACGGTATTGGGATTGACGGTGAGGTCGAGAGCGAGCTGCTTAACGGTCGGGAGTTGTTCGCCAATCTGCAAGATTCCGAGAGCGACGGATCGCTTGACTTGCTCGACAATCTGTAGGTAAATCGGCACGCCGCAGCGCGTATCGACCGTCATTACGGCCGGCATCGTCTTTCTCGGCTTACCTTAGAGTCTCGGGCCCCAGCCCTGGAAGAGTCCCCCGCCGATCTTCTCGGGCGGGCGAATCGGGGTGCGGGCCTCGCGGGCCACTTCGGCGTCGGGGCGGTTGTTCCAAAAATGTGTCATGTTCGAATCCTTTCTAGCGTCTAGTACTGATTTACTGTCGTACTAGTACACTAGTACAATAGGGCATTGATACGCTGCCGTCAACCCCCCAGGCAAAAAAAATAAAGGCGAGGAACCCGCCTTTGTCACCCTGAGCACAGACCGGTGCCATCCTGACCACAGCCCCGTGTCATCCCCAGCGCACTAAATGTCATCCTGAGCGCAGTCGAAGGACGAGAGGGCGGTCCAGGTTACTGCGTGCGGAAGCCTTACTGCGCACGGCTCCGCCAAATGGTCCAAGTCGAGCGCTTCCCAGTGGGGGCCCCGGGCCCCAAATCTCCACCCGCACGGCTTGCTCGGGCGTTGCATTCTCCAAGCCTTCAAAAGCCGCGAGGAATGACAAGCTCCACGCCGGATGCGAGCTTAACCGCGACGACGTCGTCCTTTCCGCGGTACTACGCCGCAACGGCTCATCGAAATGATCTCGTGCGGCCTTCAGCACTTTCTTCACGTCGTTCCGCTTTGCGTTTGCAGGGCGATAGCGTCGGCCCTGGGTGGTCGATAGAAACTCGGTCGGCTGAAGCTTCAGAGTTTTCTTACGTTTGGCAAAGATGATAGGCCAGCTATCCTCAACCTCAACGGACTTCAGGAGCAAAACAAAATGACCGGCAGTCAATCATTGCTTGGGCCATTAGCGGCTATCGCGGTCGCGGGTCTGCTCGCCGGCTGCGCCGGCGCCGTGTCGGCGCCTCCCACGTCATCGAGCGCGCCGGCTGCTTCGCAGATGCAGTCGTTGGCCACCCCGATCCAGCCCGCGAAATGCGCGGTGGACCATGGCGTCTCGGTAAATCCGTGTTCCCTAAGCCTGTCGTGGTCCAAGCCGAAGGCCACGGTGAAAACGTCGGGTCCCAAGGGCAGCGGTTTCAGCTTTAGCGACAAGACATGCTCGGCGGAAGGCATCGCGACGGTTGCAGGCTCCGGTGGCTCGTACGTCGTGACATGGGGCACGAAGTCGGGCTCGTGCAGCGTCGTCTTCACCGCTAAAGTCAGCGGCAAAACGGTCGGCACTGCGAAGCTGAGCGTCAGGAACACCGCCTAAACTCGATCCCAATCCATCTTGTCTTGAAGGTTTAGGAGCAGCGTCCCCATCACGGGCTGACAGTTCCGTAGAGCCGGCGCGTAGGTGGACTGCAACGCGCCTCCGAGCGCCGCTCGGTCGACGGCCGCGTTGAACGATGTATCCGTTACACGCGCATCAACGAGATTGCCTGACGGTCCGATCGTTACCGTGATGCCGATGCACCTGGTCGATGACTTTAGCCGGCGTATCGCGTTCACCGCAACTGCGCGGCGCCGGCTTTGCCGCCGGCGACCTCGTGTTTTCCCACGGTGTAAAACTGCCGCCCGTGGTTGTAAACCAGCCGCTGACGTCGCGCTTAAAATGGGCGTATTCCGCGGGACTCTTGCGAGCGTACCCCATGTAGTAGAGCGTCCGCACGTCGTCGTAATAAACGTCAAGCGCGGCAGCGACGACGTTGGCCAAGATCGTATCCGCGACGCCCAGTATTCCTGCCTGGCGCAGCGCGTACAGCCGAGTCATTCTCGCCGCATCGCGGCTCGCGCTAAACGAATAGTACAGAAAGCTGCGTGGCGCGATCGCAACGGCCGATGTCACCGTCGTCGACTATCGAATCCATCTCGCGCGCAAAACTCTCCCACTCGGGCGCCGCTAGGCCACTCTCGGCCGGCGCGGACGCTACGCTATAGTTTGCCACTGCGTGTAGGACGTCAGCGCGATATTGAGGGTTTCTCGCGTGGCCTTGGAGCAGTCCGCCCGAGCCACCAAAGGCGAGACGGCCACCGCCAGAAGAATTGCCAAGACCGCCGGAGCGAACGTTTTCACCGCCGGATCCTTCCTGTCTGAACCACTTCGAATGCGCTGCCCGGAACGTTCTTGAGCTGATCGAGATCGTTGTTGTTCCAGCACGATGCCTGTTTGCCGCCCTGCCCTTGAAAGTACCAGTTGCTACCGTTGTCGGCCACGAACATGCCATACTTCTTCATCGCAACCGCAATGACGAGCGACTGACCGGTGAGGTTCGAGATATCGTACGACGCCTTCATGCGCAAACGCAGCCCCATCGGGGGCAGGCTCGGGCTCTTGCTGTCGCTCGCATAATGCGTGGCCGGATGAATGTAACCCATCTGCGTTTCATTGAACGTCACCCGCATCGCGTGGTTGATCACCTTGTCTTTGTTCACCTCATCGCACTTGATGAGCGCCGGCATAATCGGAAGACCGGCCGCGTCGGCCGACGTCCAGCCGTTGGGCCGCAGCTTGTTCGAGTCCAAATGGAAGAGCGCGCCCGATCCGGCCTTCCACCGCTTTCCGCCGTCGATGGGAAATGCGCGCCACATTTCGTAGAGCTTGCAGACTCCTTGCTGGAGCACGAGCACGTGGCGGTCGCCGCTGGCGTGTTTGCCGCCTTCGATCTCCGCGTTGGGCGGGATGGGATAAGGCCCCTTATTGCTCTGCGACGCATAGCCGAATGTCACCGGCACCTTCTTCTGCGTGCTCGGGACGATGTTGAACGGAATTCCGTAATCGGGATCGTGGCCGAAATCGGGATGCAGATTCCCGGGAAGCCCCGCGATGTATTTGCCGGACAGCTTATCGAGAGGATAGTTCGAAATGTCGGTGTTCCACCAATTGTTCGCGGGAAAGATCGGGCAACCACCCACAACCGGCACGCCCGCAGGCTTCACCCGTGCAGTCTGGCTCACCATGCCGGCCGGCGCCGCGCCTCCGCCCGCACACGCAGCCAGCATCGAAATGGCAACTCCAAACGTCAACAAACGGCGCATACCAAAGCCTCCAGTCTCCCCGTGTCACCCTGAGTCATCCTGAGCGCAGTCGAAGGACGAAGGGCGACACGGCAGTGTGAGTCACATTATATCACGAAAGAAGCCCTCGACATGCTGCTCTTTCTCGCGGTGTGCGCCGTCACCGTCTTTCCGCGCTTCGGAACGTACGTTCCGGTGGCGCATCTGCACGGCCCGGGTCTATTGCTCGACGGAGCGGGCGCGTCGAGTTCGCCTGATAACACGTTAGCGTGGATTCACGAGCGGCTGCTCGGCGACACCTCGCAGCGCGGCGGGAACATCGTGATCCTTCGCGCATCGTACACCAACATCGACGATCGCCACTTTTATCAAGCGGGGAACTTTGCATCGGTGCAGACGGTCCTCGTCCCCCCGTGCGCGTCCACGGCGCAAGTGAATGCCGTGGCGCCGATCGTCAATGGCGCCGACGCCATCTACTTCGCGGGCGGCGATCAAGCCAACTACGTCGCCTGGAAGGGGACGGAACTGATCGAGGCCGTCAAACGCGTCTACGCGCGCGGCGGCGTTGTCGGCGGCGGAAGCGCCGGCCTGGCGATTCAAGGCGCTGTCGTCTACGACTCCGTCGCCGCCGATGCGATGAACGTCGAAACGACTACTGCCGATGCCGCGAAGGATCCGCTCGAACCGCGAATCAGCTTCACGACCGGCCTGTTCGCGTGGCCCGCCTTACAGGACACGATCACCGACACGCATTTGGTGGCGCGCAATCGCTTGGGGCGAACGATCGCGTTTCTGGCGCGCATCTTCCACGATCGGCTGCTGCCCAACGCCGGCGAAATCTACGCCATCGGAATCGACGGGGGCAGCGCCATCGTTGTCGATCCCGATGGAACCGCAACAGTGCTCAACGGAAAGGGCGGCCGCGGCGCCTACCTCATTCGCAGCGACACACCCCCACTTCTCATTCCCGGACATCCGCTGCACTACACGGTCGAGGTCACGCACCTCGCGCGTAACGGCGAACGCTTCGATCTGCTAAACAAGCAGACGCCCGAGCCGTGGTACACGATCACCGTCGACGGCACGCGCCCGCCGTATTACAATCAGGACCCCTACACCCAATGACGAGCGAACTCTACGAGCGCCTCGAAGCGCAAGTGCGCGCGCTCCTCGACGGCGAGACCGATTTCGTCGCCAACGCCGGCAACTTCGCGGCGCTGATTCACGCCGAGCTTCCCGACGTCAACTGGGCCGGCTTTTATCTCGCGACGCCGGCGGGCGAGCTAGTCCTGGGCCCGTTTAGCGGACGCCCCGCCTGCACCCGAATTCCGCAAGGGCGCGGCGTCTGCGGAGCCGCCGCGGCAAAACAAGAAGCGCTCGTCGTCGACGATGTCGACGCCTTCGCCGATCACATCGTCTGCGACAGCGCGTCGCGCAGCGAAATCGTCATTCCAATTCTACGCGCCGGCGAACTGTTCGGCGTCTTCGACGTTGACAGTCCGATAAAGGGGCGCTTCACCCGCGACGACCGCGCCGGCCTCGAACGGTTGGTCGCGGTCTTTAACGAAGCGCGTTAACTAGCCGCCCGAGCTACGGAGCCGGAGGCGGTGCGCCTCCCATTGGAGGGGATCCCATCGCCCCGTGGTCGCCCATGCCCATGTTGTCATGCTCGTGCGGTGGAAGCGAGCGCAACAGGATCCAGCCCGGATCGCGCATTTGCGCCTGCATCGACGAGTTCATCATGTGATCGTCGTGACTCGGCGGATGCCAGTTGGGCATCTCGCTCTGCATTTGCGACTTCATCTGTTCGTGGAGCTGGCGAGACTGCGATGCGTACGCTGCGTGCGCTTGGAGAATTCGCTGCCGCTCGCTCGGCGAAAGGATCGCGTCGATCTGCTTTGCCGCAGCGTCGATGTCGGGATTCGGCGATAGGACGAGGTTGCCGATCTCAGCCGCGAGCGCCCGCCGATGGACGGGCGTCAGCACGGAAAGGATCTGTGAACGCAGTTGGTCGTGGAGCTGCCGCTCTTGCTGGCCGAACTGCTCGAACATCTGATGCATTTGCTGGCGCTGGGCGTCCGTGGGTTGCTGCGAGGCGTTGGTATCCTGGGCAAGCGCCGCAGCCGGAATTAGGCTAAGCGCGAGCGCTAGGGCGAAAATGCTCTTACTCATTTAGCCATTGTACATCGGCGCACCGTAAGGGTGCCTGAGAACTCACTTGCCTGGACTCCGACGGCGCCGAACGGCCCATTAAAGAACGTGGACGAGCCTTTGCTAAAGGTCATCGCCGGTTTGCCGCCGGCAGGATATTTCCACAGCTTAACCGCGTCGAGGGAAGGCCCGTCGTCAGGCCCAATGACCGTATCACCTTGAATCCACGACTGATAAACCTCGTACGAGTCCTTGAGGACCGTCTTTCCCGAAATCGCAGCCTTCGAGCCTGAAACCGTCACGCGAAAGATCGCCGAACCGCTCTTATACGCGGGATCCCCGACCGTGAGCGAACTGCCGTCCCACTGAATGTTGCCGGGAAACGCGATTCCCTTGAGCTTGAGGATCCTGAGGCTGTCGAAGGACGAACGGCTGCTGAAGGGCGCTGCAGCCGGCAAGCATCGCCGCAGCCACGCAGCAGCAAAGTGTATAACGGCCTAAGTCTGACGATCTCATCATAGCGCGCCGACCCCGTGCGGCGTTCCCCAACCTGCGGGACCGCAGAATCTTCCGAACTGTTTGGTTCCGCACTCGCAAAGATAGTCGTGGCACGAACCGCCGTCGCCGCCGTTGGTGACGCGATAGAGGTACTTTCTCTGTTCGGCCTTGGTTAGCGTCCAGAGCATCTCGCCACCGTCTTGTTTGGTGGAGTTGCCCGCGAGCGCGACCATGCCGGCGACAAGCGGTGAAGATATGCTGGTTCCGTCAACCGTAATCCAGCCGCCTTCACTGTCGGTGTCGTACTCGCTGGCATTCACCGCAACCGCTGCGACGTCGTTTCCCGTGCGGTATTTGCAATCAGGATCTTTCTGCCATGGGGGCTTGGCCTCATCGGTATTGGAGCATCCGCCGCCGGAGTCGGGCCAGACGACGTCCTTGTACTTGCGCTTGCCCCTCGCGCTGTCGAGAGAGGTGCCGCCGACCGCGATGACAGCCTGGAACGTCGCCGGGTCGTAGAGTCCCAAGCCGCTGTCGCCCGCGCTGGCAAGATACGTCACGCCTTTGGTGTCGTAATACGATTCGGAGGCGCCGCTCCCGTCGTAGCTGTTACTCACGATCGTGCCGCCGAGCTTCACCGCCTCCGCCTCGGCCGCTTCGATGTCGGCCCACGCGTTGGAGTTGGCTTCGACGAGATCGATCGTGCACTTCGGGCAACTGGCCGAGGCCATTTCGACGTCGAGATCGATCTCAACACCCCAGCCGGGGCTGTTCGAGGGGTAGTTGCTCTGCGAGCCCTCTTGGTTGTACTTATTGAGTTTGCCCACCGGCAGGCCCTGGCCCTTACGGTAGACCGCGAAGTCGCTAACGACGTCGGGATTGTCGTAG
>Ga0181526_10000819_pt1 | contig 31521 bp, 15 predicted proteins | sample PEATcosm2014_Bin_35_FD_119750 | JGI IMG/M metagenome (GOLD analysis project Ga0181526, IMG submission 119750) | Peatland microbial communities from MTU Mesocosm Facility, Houghton, MI, USA - PEATcosm2014_Bin06_30_metaG | ecosystem: Environmental > Terrestrial > Soil > Wetlands > Peat | place...
ATGGCGGGGACGACGGGGCTCGAACCCGCGACCTCTGCCGTGACAGTCTTGCCGTTTGAGGTTTTTCAACGACTTACAAGCCCGTGGGGAACGCCTAAAGCCACCCAAGTCGTATAAGACCTCGCTTTTTGTGGATCGGATTGTGGATCGGAATTTCGATCTTGCCGCCCGCCGCTACGTCGGTGAGCATCTTCCTAAAGATGCCACTCGAGAGATCGACGATTGGCGTCTTGGCCACCTACACCCCTTCCGTTAGGAGCGGAAGGGTTCGAACCTGCGACCTCCCCCGTGACAGATCCCCGGTGGTTGGTGACTCATAGAAACCAGAAGGCACGGTTGGCCGATTTCGGAGCCCTGTAGACCCTGCGGAACGCTTATCGAACCCTTAACAAACCCTCGACCTCTGCCCTATTGCCGTCAACATATCGAAACTCATAATGCGAATACTCGTCATCTCTAGTCTTACCCTTCCGACTTCAACCGGGTGTTCCAACCAGCTCGTGAAGTGAGTCATCACTCCTGCAGATGTCGGTTCAATCAGCGCGAATAGCCGAGGTTCAAATGCCCTGGTTTGGAGACTGGCCACGAACTCCAAATCCCTGCGGGTTCATTTTTCGGAGTCGGTCTTGTCTCGGAAGCTTACAGCACGCGATCGATTGTGTTTCGGATGGCGATTCATGCTCAGTTTTGAAATCTTTGCTCGTGACCGCCTCGATGACCGTACGGTTAATTTCTGCCCCATTTACAAGATCGGCACTTGACAAGGCTCAACTGCTCGATACATCCTTGTGGGTCGTACCTCGTTTATCCGCACTGGTGCCGATTTCCCCACATTTTCACAATGACCTATTCTTCGTTCGAGCGCTGTTACAGCGGCGCTCCGTGCGTTGGCGGGCAATCCGCCGGATTCCTCGGTCGGTGCAGAATGCATATTATTCCTGAACAGCACACATCTCACGTGTGAATGACTCTGGCTGGGTGAATGGGAGGCTACAAGGCGATGCAGAATAGCGGCTTTGGTGATCGTGCAGAGAACAGCATGTTTGCCTATCGAAACGGACTCATCGACCAGATGTATCGAACCCAAGAGGTTCTCAAAGCGGTGACCGACCCAAGCGTCGCATCGGCGCTCAAGGGCTGGCACACCCACATCGGACGGGTTTTGCTTGGCTCATTCGATATACCTGTTGCGCCAACGAACGTCGATACAAACGCCTCGGATCAAGACCGTGTCACCGCTATGTGGAAAATTGTCGGGATCACGACGGCAGATTTTGACGCCGGCGGAACGCCCGATAACACAAGCCGTTTCATGATGTATATCGCTTGGCACGAGGGAGCGCGCTTGAAGTATCGGATCCAGCAACTCGGTGGCGGAGTCACGGGACCAGCACGTAGCTTCTTCCAGATCCAGGGAGCAAGCGCCCAGACTGCTTACAATTCAAGCTCAATGACGGATGATCGTATCAACGCGTTGGCTTCATATACTGGTTCAAGCCATGATGCAATTGTGGCCGGTTTCCAGGCGCTGACTTCGTCTGCATCTTTCCCGGATGGAAACCTGATCGCGTCCCTGCTCGAGCAATCGGATATATTCGGGGCGTACGTGGCGCGCGCTCTTCTATGGACCTTTCCGGCACCTCTGCCCCAACCTCCGCTTCCGCCCGTGGCCCAATTTCAACCTCAGGCAGATTACTGGTTTCAATACTGGCATGGGGACGTTGGAGACGCCGACACATTGAAGCAACAATTCAAAGACGACTGCGCAACTGTCGATCCGTTGCTGCCACAACCTTCCGTCTGATCGCCGCACAAGTGCTTTGTCCACTCACGGGCAAGGAGTGCGCTTATTCGAATACGTGGGTTTTATGGCCTGCACCGAAATTGAATTCTGGAGTGAGACCATGGGCGTAGTACTGACGGCATACAATCAAGGCCGACCGATTTCTCAGGGAACGCTGGACGGCTCGGGAAAACTGATCTGGTCGTCTTCGATTTCGCAGTGGTGGAACTCTTGCGACGGCTTGGAGTTCCGCGGGGCGATATTCGAGTCAGTGTGGTTGGTCGTGACCGATGTCGTCCTGGACGGCAAAGGTTTCCCAAAGTTCAATGTGGTCACGCCATTCTTTGTTTGTAGCATCTTCCAATCGCAATGGGTGTCGGCCACGTCTAGCTGGACGCTAGCGGCCAATATTCTTCTTAAGACAGTCTACTTACAGTTTCCGGATTCGAGCGGCAACCCGCCGTCGATGACTTTCAGTCCTGATCCATCCCATCCGATCCCAAATGGATTTCAAAGCGCCCCTCCCAGCCTCGGCGTTTCGATGACCAGCACTGCGGATATCACTTTGAAGTTCGTCACCTACCCAAACACTTCCTCATGGGTGCTTCAACTTTCCACGCAGGTTGATGGTGGGGGCGATTTCTGGAACCCGTTTCCCGTTGCGGGCGACGCATACTCGGTCACATTCAGCTATCGTGTCTTTTCTCCAACGACTGCGCCTAATCTGGCAGTGACACCCCCGCAGCCTTATCTGGAAATATCGGGATTCAATCCGGCAAAACTAGCGACTTTCTGGACATACTCGATCGCAGCCCCTTACCTGGTCTCGGTTCGGTCAGCGGAACCCGACGTTCCTCTTAGTACCGCAATGACTTTGGCGCCTCTCGCTGGCGGTGCGGCGGCGCCGATGTGGTTCTACCGTGCCGTAGTAGACATTTCCTCTAAAAACGATGGGACCCGAACTGTGGTCTGGCACCAAGGTTGCTTTAGTACAGAAGGAAGCTGCGAATTTTATGCACAGGACTTTCTAGTTCATGACGGAAGCCCATTCAAATTGGGCGCAACCGTAAGCCGGGTGTTCCTCGAAGATTTGCCCTTCCGCCAAAGCGGGACAGGATCGGTTGCGATCGTCGTATTCAATTTTGATCAAGTCACGGTGGACGCAGTCCAGTCCGTTCGTCTAGGCGCGCTCGACTTGAGTTTTCCTCAACAAACCACGACACAATCCTCCTCGTCTCTTGCATACATGGCGGGCTATCTGGAGCTTAGCCCCGGTTACACGCCTACACCCATGTATATCCCTCGGGCCTCTGTTCAGAATCTCCAGATGTATGTGAATGTTCAAGTAGGGTCGCAAGATCCTCTTTCGGCAGTCGACACCTCTTCCAATCCAGAGCCCCCAATTGTGATTTCTTCGGGAGCGGCGGCAGACCAACCTCAGTACTCGCTTTTGATATCGGAAAGCAATCTCCCGCCCCAACAGACCGGTCAAATCGTGAGCCGCACTCTTTCCCTGCAACTACAGCAGCCTGAGGACGATGGAGGCCCGGTGTCTCTCTTCGTCCTCGATTGCACTCCATTCCTCGTCGCAAGAGTTAATCTCCCCTCTCTGCTTGGCGGTGGGGTAACGGACACTTCGGTCGTTGCCGAGTGGAACAACACCTTCTCCGGCGGAGCCGTATGGCAAACCCAATCCGGAGCTCAGATTGTGAACCTTTTGCTCCCTCCTCAGGGCGTAGGGGAGCAGATGGAGCGGTATAAGGACGATATACAGGACACTGCGCTTCCGATCGACTACCGCTTTTCTCCGCCAGCGGCGCTGCAAATCACGCCGCCGGTGCTTGAGGGAAATGCCCAAACCTACTTTGAAGCGCCGTGGAATCTGCGCCGGCTTCTGTCGACGCCAGGTCAGGAGTTGCCAGGCGTATCGATGCCCACCTTCACATCCGAATTCCTGTACGGGATGCCGGTAAGCGTTCAATCGACCCAGCTCAGGCTGGCGGAAATCTCAGCACTCACTGGCGCCATCGCCGGACAGATCGACTTGCCGCAGCAAACTCGCAACGCGCTCTTGGTTCATGCCAACCAATGGCAAACGATCCTCGATCTCTTTGAAAGCCGGCTTTCGGCGTTGATCCCGTGGGACGGAGTCCATACCGGATCCCTGGAGCTGACCGACGGAACGCAATACAGCCTGCGCCCCAGCGCTGATCTGGCTTATCCCGCGCTGGACGCGCCGCCGCTGGGGCCGGTTCCGTATCCCAACCGCGACGTCAGCAAGGGGCTGAAGGGCGGCGTGAACTGGATCTTTGAGTCGCAGAGCGATTTCGGACAGCTCTGGCAGAGGCCGCAGTCCACTTCCGCGATCCTGGCCGACCCGGCCTTCAGCGCGCTGGGCGGCTGGGCCACTCAGAAGGCGATTTTTCAGGACGGCCTGATTACCATCAAGGCTCATGTCGAGATGGGGCGCGTCTCCACCATGAGCCTGGAACTCCTTGGACGGGTTGGCGTGCTGTGGAACAAGGCCAAGCACGTAACCGTATTTTCCCGCACGGTCGAGCCCGCGCCCCAGTTTACCGCGGAGCAGGATCCGCTGCTCGGCAGGCCGATCGTTCGCAAGGTTCAGGAATATATTGAGATTCTGGAGCCGGTGCGGCAGTATCCGGAGTCGCCGAGCGGGGCGATCAACGTTGCTTTCGTCCAGGGCTCCGAATTCAAAAGCAAGATCATCTACATCGACGGATCATGGGAAGTGGATCTGCCGGAGGGTTCCGGTTCGATCGTTCCGCTGTGGAAGCCGAGCGCCGATCCGTCTCTCTATCCGAAGCCTCACATCACGCTGCAGGTCGCGGTCGACCCCGATACGGGAGTCTCGACCCAGTCGCAGGAGCTCGATGAGCCGGAGAAGCTGGTCTTCTACAGGTATACCGGCGCGAATGCCGATCCCGACCCCAACAAATGGGGCGCAGCCCTGGGGGTCGACTTTGCCGACGTGGATACGACGGTAGCGAATAACCAGGGCTACCGGCTTTCCACGATTCCCGGCTGCGGCGCATTTACCTGGGCGCTTCGCACCTCCCATTTCGCCACCAACCTGACTGCGGCCAGAACGAGCAGCGCGATGAGCGCCAATCTCAAGAATGTAACCATGATGCGCTCTCCTACGAAGGCGATCGCGCCCGCGCCTCCGACCCCGCTGCAAAAGCTTCAGCGAGCCCATGATTTAGCAAACTCATTGATGCAGGAAGTGTCCGATAACGCCTCTCTGAAAGACTTCTCGACCGTTTTAGGCGGCTCCGACTTGAGCACCTATTTCCAATCCTTGCCGCAACAAGCGAGCGATGCTTTTTCCGCGGTTTCCATCGACATCCAGAAGCTAAAGGCTGCGGCATCTGCGAACGTACAGAGCTTAACGGCGAATGCAGATGGCCTTTACGCGGGCGTAATCAGCCAACTCACCACCGCTGTCCAGACCGGCGATGCGAATCTTGTCTCGACAGCCCAGGCCCTTGCCAGATCGCTGGATGCGCCGCTGGCCGGGATGCAGTTAGATACCGGCGCGATCTGGTCCGCTGTCAACAGCCAATTAACGACTTTGAACAGCCAGGCCAACCTCTTTGTTCCCAAAATCACAACAGCGGCAAATTCAGGAGATCTGGCTACCGCCCTAACCCTGCTCAAGCAACTGCAGCCGACCATCATCGAGGCTTTACAACCTCTTGCGGGGCAGCTTTCCCAACTTCAAACTCTCGCCTCGGTCCAATTTTCAGCAGGATGGCTACCTCTGGCAACGCTCGAGTCCCGCCTTGCTCAACCCATCAGCGATCTGGTGGATCGCCCTTCGGGCAAGACTGACAGTGCCGTTGCGACGGAAATCTTAGCTGCTCTCCCTTTACTCACTGGGGACATCAACGCCCTTCAGTCGGTTGCGGATGCTATAAAAGCTGCCCCGCTCGCTCTGCTCACCCTCGATCCGGTTGCCGCGAAGCTTGCAAACGTCGCGAGCGCCGACGATGTGAAGAAATGGCTGACCGATGCTGGAAACGCCTCAGTACAGACGGCGATCGCGCAAGTGCAGTCCGATTTAGGAACATGGCTGGACTCCAATTCGTCGGCTTGGGTGCCGGCGACGGCGGCCGCAGCTTCCATCCAGGATTCCATCAATGCGATGACCGGAAACCTGCAATATCTAATTCAGACTCGCGAGGCGCTTGGAAGCGAACTGAGTGCATTCGTGCCCAACCTAACTAATCAGGTCCAGTCGAGCATCTCGGGCTTCCTTGCCGCAGGGACACTTTGGGCGAACGACTTGACCTCCAGCGCGATCCAGCCAGTCGACTCGACTCTCAATCTGCTACGCGCTTTCGGTGTGCCTCCGATCGCACCGGGGCTCGACTTCAGCCTCCTTCCGACCGCCGAAATCACGGTGCCCAATTCGTTGCAGAATTTGGCCTATTTCTTCGATAGCAGCCTGCCCAATGTGCCCATCAACTCGAACGTGCAGTCGCTTTTGGCGGAGGCCGCGCAGGCTGTGCCGGGCATCAACCCGATCAATCTGAACGTGCCTGTTTCCGCTTTGTTGGACCGGCTGGTTCCGGATCCGCAAGTTCTCTTGAATACCGCGATATCCAATCTCTTCCCCAACCTCGCCGGCATGAATCTCAGCTCGCTGTTTCAGGGATTGCTGCCACCCTTGAACGCTCCGGACGGTATAACCATCCGCCATTCGGTGAATCCGCAGACTCTTCAAGTAGAGGTCGACGCGCAAATCGACATTCCCTTCGCGAGCGATGCCACCGTGCTCAGCGAGGGACCGATTCTGCTGCGGCTGCTGAAACCGCGCTTCCAGGCTACTGTCACTTTCAACGAGAAGGTGGGCAATACGCCGGTCGTGCAGGTTAACGGCAGCATCAGCGGCGACTGGGAGGTTCAAATCGCAGGGCTCTCCCTTGTCACGTTTGTCAGCACTAGCCTGACCTTCGATTCCAACGGCCACATTCACTTCAACGTCTCGCCGGAAAAGGTGCGGCTGGCCAGTGTGATGCAATTTATCGCCGACCTGGTCAACTCGCTGATGCCCTCGGGTTCGGGCCTCTCGATCAGTTTTTCCACCGACCCGATTGCCGTGGTGACCAATCTCGATCTGCCGCTGCCGGATATTGCCGCCGGCACGTTTGCCATCAGCAATATTCGTCTGGGCGCTCTCTTCAGCATCGGACTCACAAGCGACAACAGCTTCGAGTTCATTGTTGGAATGAACCTGAGCCGCATGGACGCGCCCTTCGCGATCGTAATCTTCATCCTTGGCGGCGGCGGATGGGTGGAGGCGCAGCTCAATTACGTGATCGGGGCAAAACCTATCGTAACCGCGGAGATAGGTATCTCTGCCGTCGCCAGTCTGGAGATTGCGCTTGGTCCGATCTCCGGCGGGGTCATGATCTCGTTTTCGCTCTTCGCCTCGTACGACTCATCCGCCAGTTCTTCGCTGGATCTCGGAATCGTCATCGTCGTTGCCGGCCACGTATCTCTGCTCAGCATTGTGGATGCCGACATTACCCTGCTGCTCGAAGCGTACTACTCGAGTGGCAGCGGAAAGCTGACCGGACGCGGCTCGGTATCTGTCGACATTCATATTTGCTGGTGCTTTACCCTCTCGATTCACCAAGAGGTCGAATACGCTTTCGGCAACTCCGGAGGCGGGAATGCATCGCAGAACTCAGCGCCGGCCGTGGCTGCCGTGGCGGCTCACGCCGTCCTGAATGCCGCGGCAGCAACCGCGCCGGACAACTTCTCGCAGGCCGCAAGCGATTACATCGACATGCTTGCCGCTTAGTCCCGGAAAGATCGGAACACGCAAAGAGGAAGACGTTATGAGTCAGATACAACAATCGCCGCACGTCGCCATCATCTGCACCGCGGAACGGCTGACGCTCCGGGATGACGCAACCCACTTCGTCTTCAGCGTCAATCTCTCGACCGCCATTGTAGCCGACGATCCGGCCGCATTCGTTCCCGGCTTAGACAGTGCGCCCGTAGCCTTGCTGCAGTTGTGGGAGGGGCATTTGCCGCCGAACCAGCCCGTTCCGTTCGATGTCTTTCCGATCCTCGGCGGAGCGATCCAGGCGCCGGTACAAGGCGCGGCGCCTCAGCCGGGCGCGCAACTGAATTGCCGCAAGGCGCTCACCGACGAGTTGAACGAGCTGTTCGACAAGGACTTGCCCAGTTACGACCTGAGCCTGCTCTGCTGGGATCCGGAGTCTCCCGCCGTAAATACGGAGGCGCGCGCTTCGTCTTACCAGAAATTCGCCTGGCGGCACACGGTCGCTCATGCTTCCACCTGGCCGCAACCGGCATCGCAGAGCCTTTGCCTCTCCTTTGAAGTCAGCGTGCTCATCGCCGACCTGAACGGGGCCGACAGCGTGCTTCTCTTTCCGCGCTTCTCCAATGGGGCGGTCGATACTACGGCGACTTGGCAGACGCATCTAGAGACCGTACTGCCGAACGATCCATGGAGCTCCTATCGAGCCCAATACCTGAATTCGGCGGGAGTCACGACTCCGCGGTGGGGTTATCAGGCCCCATGTCTCACGCAAGTCAAGCCCTCCACCGGACTGGTGGATCTATCTACTTACTGGATTCGCAAAGACCCCGCCGAGGCGCAAGATAGTACAACCGACTGGCGCCAAAATCTCGAGTCTCTCATCCTTACTCGCTTCGACTACCTGTCTCGGTTGTTGGTACTCAATCAGCTGCCGGCACTGGGAGGTCAGGTCATTTGGAAGCTGGCGACGCGCATGATGCAGGACCTCTCGGATATTGGCGACAAGCCGGGACTCGAGGGCAACACGCTGCAATACGCCCTCCTGCTGCGCGCTTTCGAAGCGCTCAACGGCACATCCGATCTCAGCAACGACGCATCTGTAAAGGCCCTCATTGCGCTGATCGAAAAAAATCCCGGCGATTATGCGACGCAGATCGATGCTCTGCTCAAAAACGCGGATCAGCCTTTGTGGTGCGCCTATCGGCGCTACCAAGATCCTGGCCAGAAGCCCGATGCAAGTTGCCCACAACCGAAGCTGCCAACCGATTTCAGTGATACGGGGACGATTGTCGCGACGCTGCAGAGCCTCTACTCCGCGCTTGCAAAGAACGACAATCTCTCCACGCTCCTGCTGGCATGGTGGAATGGGTCCGATCCCAAGAACTTGACGCTCCCCGCGGGCATCTCGACGCAGCTCTCCAGCACAGTTCTGCCGGCGGCGCAATTGCACAGCCGTTACCTGTCGGCGGTTGCGGGCCGATACAGTGTTAGCCTGCAAAGCGCTCTGGGCGCGCCGCCGGCCGGAAGAAGCCAGCATTCCGCAGTGCTCAATTCCAGCAGCTCTTCCATGATCGTTTTTGGCGGCAGCCCTGCTGCGACTGCCGCTCCATTGAACGATACCTGGCAACTGACGTATGGCGCTGGAAATCCAGCCTGGAACAACCTCAACCCGGGTGGCGCCGTACCCGCGTTGCGGCGGGCGCACAGCGCGGTCTTCGATGCCGCAGCTTCGCGCATGATCGTGTTTGGCGGACAGGGCGCGACGGCCGACCTCAACGATCTCGCCTGCCTGAGTCTCTTGCCTAACCCCGTGTGGACCGCGCCTGCCGCCACTGGAAACGCTCCGTCGCAGCGGCGCGGCCACAGCGCCGTCTACGATCCTGCTCACGCCACCATGATCGTCTTCGGCGGCGGAGCAGGAGCTCCCGCCGCGTTGCTCAACGACACCTACGTTTTGACCGGCGCCAACACCGATACTCCCGCGTGGTCGCGTCTCAATCCCACCGGTAACCCGCCTCCGCTTATCTTCTTCCACACCGCCATCTATGCCAATTCAAACCGGATGATCGTCTTTGGCGGCAGCGACAGCACCGACGGCAAGGGTGTGCACAACGACGTCTGGATGCTCACGTACGCGAACGGGATGGGAGGAACTCCCGCATGGGTGACGGTTACGCCCACCGGACCGCTGCCGCCGGCGCGCGCCAACCACACCGCGGTGTACGACTCCGCCTCGGACGCGATGATCGTTTTCGGCGGCACGGGAAAAACCGCAGGGGGCCTACAACCGCTCAACGACATCTGGATGCTTTCCAACGCAAGTGGAAGCGCAGGCACACCCCCGGCCTGGTCGCAAATCGCGCTCCAAAATTCTACGCAAATAACCCAGCGGCAAGGCCACAGCGCCGCATACGATGTTGCCTCGAAGCGCATGATGGTCTTCTCGGGCGGCCCGGCTTTCGTTCCCGACCTGTGGGCGCTTACCGTGGCAAGCCCTGCTTCCTGGTCGCAGTGGAATCCCGGCGGCCCGGCGCAACTCGATGCGGCTATCAAGAATGCCGTCGCCGACTGGGTTCACACCTGCGCCAGCGATCCGGCCCTGTCGCTTTCAACCGCTCAAATTGCCCAGATCGACGCACTGGTGCAAGCCGATCTCAGCCAGCAGCCGGCCAAGCAAGGCGATCCGCCCGTCCCGGCGATGAGCACCGTGGCGCCGACGGATGTGGTGGCGACCAAGCGGCCTCACCCCATCGTTCTCTCGGTCGGAAGCTGGAGCACCACCGGCAGTCAGGCATCCGACCCCAACGACGAGCTCCGGCGCATTGCGGGCGTAGGGCTGCTGATTCGCAAGCCGTCGCAGCCCTGGCGCTGCCTGAATGCCGCGAATCTGACCGTGAACTACGGAGGCCAGCAGCCCCTCGCCGACCTGGTCTTCGTTCCCACGCGATTGCAATACCGCAACGGCATGAAAGATCCCTATCTGACCTTTGACAACCAGCCATTGATCGCTCGCAGCCGAGTCGTCGATCTTCAGGGGCAATTCCGTGGAGGCATGGGCGACTGGCAGCCAGCTTCACCCTATCGGGTGGGAGACATCGTAGAAGATCCATCCAGGCATCGGCAGCAATGCACCGTTGCCGGGACCAGCGGCGCAACTCCGCCAAAATCCTGGAACGATCAGGGCCAGACCACACAGGACGGTTCGGTTACTTGGACTGACCTGGGGTTTTGGTCGGGCAATTTGCTCGCTTACGGCCTGCCCTCCGGAACCAAGAGCCGGTATGCGCAGTTCTACGGCCTGACCTTCGGCCAAGACTACGAATTCGCTCCCTTCGCCATCGGGCACGCCGGGACGGTGCCAAAAGAGATCGCCGCCGTATTGAACGGTGCGCAGGAGATCGACTTTGAAGACCCCTACGGCACGGTCATCCGCAAAGTTTCTTACCGGCGTCGCGTTCCTGTAGGCCACATCCGCGTCGTCGCTCCGCCAAACCCCCAATCGACTCCAGGGCCAAATCAGCCCATGCTATGGCCGCTCATCCCCAATGACGTCTACCCGCTGGCGCGCGATCTAAGTTTGACAACAGGCGGTGCTTCCGGCTCCAGGCTGGGAACTGAGTTGCCATTAATTCTTCTGCCTTTTGCAACCAAGGCAAGCCAGAGCGTGCAATTCAGCATTTTGCCGCCGGCCACGGACATTCAGACCTGGGACCGCTGGGTCGCCGATGGCACGCTCTATCAAGCGGCAACGAACAATACCCGGAAAGCTGTCTGGGCCGCCTTCCACCGCGACAGTCAAAGCGTGACTGCGGGAAGCGACGCGCAGACCAATCGAATCGGCGATCCGGCAGTCTCGGCGCTGTTTTTCCAACTGGAGAGCCTGGATACGAGCAAGCCATTCTGGAAGCCGTTGGCGGTGTACGCGGTTGGGGATATCGTCTCGGAACGCGGCGGCCACTCGCACGCTTGCACGCAATCCGGCACCAGCGGTGCGGTTGAGCCAATCTGGAATGACAACGGTCAGCCGACGACCGAGAGCACCGGCGTCACCTGGTCCGATCTTGGAGTTCCGTGGACGGTCGTCCAGAGTTATGTGTCGGCGGTCACCTATCCACCGCTGCCCGCCGGCAACCCGCAGGATTCAACGTCCGCCTGGGCCACCGTTTCGTCCTCACCGATCGCCGTGACCGCTTCGATTGCAGCGGGGGGCGCGTTCACGCTTGCCACCCCGGACGGCGGAGGCAGTTACTCCATCGCCGTTCCTTCGGGCTGCATCGCGCGGCTGACCGTCACGCCCCTGGTTTCCGCCCAGGCTTATACCGGCAGGTTCGAGCAGGGAGGCATCTTTAACTCCCTGGCATATACCGATCCCCTAACGGGCAGCCAATACTTCCGTGTCAGTGTCACCGGGGATACACACGGCTTCGTCGGTCTGATCGAGAGTCCGGTCGCCACATCGATCGATGGAGATACCTTGAACAGCTCCCTGACGGCAACGCTCGAAAATGACCGCACGATCAGCGTGGGAATTGGCCAATTGGCGGAAAAACTGCTTGACGCGGGGAGCTTCGAGATTCACCGCCAGGACTGGCGCTGGCTTGGACGCACAATTCCGGATTTGGCGTCAGGGAAACCAGCTTGGGCGCCGGGCCACTCCTACATGCTCGGCGACATCGTTGCCGATCCCGCCGGCAACGGGCAGAAATGCATCGTTTCCGGCGTCAGCGGGCAGACGTCTCCAGAAGACTGGAACGAGATAGGTGGCGTAACGTTTGACGGCAGCGTCTCTTGGACCAATCTGGGACAGTGGTCGCAGACCAACGTCGACGATTGGGAGACGATCAACTTCGGAGAAGAATTCGGCCGTCCTCTCAACGATTTTCGAATTTCGAACCGCCGTTTCACCCTGAGCGGCGGCGACTCGCAGGAACTCTTGTCGGTCGATCTCTCCAAAGACCCGCGATGCCAGTATCTTCGCTTCCGCGTCACGGCTCACAATCGTTACGAAAACATGCCGGGGTTCCGATATCCGGCCTCGGCAGCTTCACGCCTGTCGCCTTGGAAAGCGGTCAGCGTTCCTCGCCAGGCGCTTATGCCTGCGCCTCCCAAGCCGCTCATCCGCTTGGTCCTGCCTCTGACGCAGAGAACTTCCAAGGACGGTCCTACGCGGCTCTTCGATCTGCTGGTGATCGCCGACGAGACCTGGTATCAGATCGGTGGCCTGGGGGAAACGCTGGTCGGACAGATTCAACCGGTGCTTGGCTCCAAGCTGGCGACCATCGACGCATCACTCACTGTCCAATTCGGCCAAGTGGATCGATTTGGCGGAGACGCCGGCGTGACTTACCTCGGCAGCGGCATCGCCTTGCAGAAGACCGATCCTCCAGCCACGGGTGATTATGCGGCCGGTCAATATTCCATCAATGCCAGCGGGCCATATCCGGTCTACCATTTCTCTCATGCCGACGAAGGGGCCAACGTCGCCATCGCCTACCTCTTGCTCGACCCCAATGGAGTCCAGCGCTCCGAGTATGGCACCGATCAGATCGTCGATGGCTCGGCCGCCCCGGTGGCTCAGCCGCAAATGGACTGCACCCCCATGGGTGCTTCCTTGAACGATCCGGCCCTGTCTGTGCAGAATTACTCGCACACGTACTTCATGGGAATCGTCGATCCTGCCAACTTGGTCTCCTGGAACCACTTCAAAGTTCAGTTCCGCCGCGAGTTGCGGCCTTTCGCCGGAAGCGTTGTGCAAACGCTCGCCAGCGCCTGGACCGACCCCATGTGGGTGCAGACGATTCCCGACTCGGCAACCTTCAAGACCCAAGCGGGAGGCGTCCTCCACATGAGCAAGATCCAGCCCAGTTGGCAGCCTGTGGCCGGAGGGCAATCGAGCGTCCAACTGGCTGAGCCGATCGCTCCGACGAGCGGCAACTTCCAACTGTGGTTCGTTGTCACCCGGCAAATCACCGATGCCTTCGGCAACCCCGCGGAAGTTTATGAGCCGGCCGAAGGCGGATCGACCGACAGCCCTTCCATTACCCTAACCCCCGGCGCTCAATACAATCTGCACATCGTTGAAGTACAGACATCTCCTTCGTGGGAAAAGCCGCCCGTGGGCCAAGAGCCGGCTTTTGACGACACGGATTTTCTGAGGCCGCTCAATACCACCGACGAAATGTTGCGCGTCGTTCGAATTGGGCCCAAGATACCCATTGCGAGCGCCTGAGGCCAGCGCGATTGAGTCTCCCCTTTCAGGAGGGAAATGCGGTACTATTCCATAGTTCTATGACAGACCGCAAGCGGCATGAAACAAGGTAGCGTCCGTCGTCGTTTCGATACCAACGCAGCCTCGATGCCGTGTACCAAAGTCCGATCCTTGACGCCCCTCCGTCGAGCGCAGGATCTCACTACTCTTGCGTGTCAAGGAGCGGACGATGCCGCCATTATTTGCCCTGAAGCTTGAAACCTAGGTAAGTGCCGTTGCTGATCCCCATCAAGCCGAGGAGTGTCGCATCGAACTCGGGCATAGTGAGGTTCACTCCCACTTTCACGACAAAAATGATCGCCAAGATCACCGTGAAGAGGACCATCTGATACCGATGAACCGTTGGGCCGTTGCCGTCAGTAAACAAATCGGTGAAAAATCCCTGGGTCGGCTGCGGATCCGGTGCGGTTCCATCCGCTACCGCTGCGAGGAGCGTTGTGCCGGAGGATATCCCAATTAAGACCAGAACACCGTTGGTGATCGTGTTTTCATTCCAGGTAACCATGAAGATAAAAGCAAGGGAAGCGGCCACAATGAGGGTCCATAACGCCATCTGCGTCCGGGCCAGACTAAATGCCTTTCGGGAACCCGCAGGCGCGGTGGCAGGCAACGTTCCAGCATCTCGAAGAATGTCGGAGGAAATTGCAAATCGAATGAAGACCACTATGGCAACGACAAACAAAACGGCCCACGCCGCGAGAAAGGTGAAGCTGAGTCGTTTCAGGGAGATTGCAATGTCGCTTGGCCAGGCCCCGGTTGTGGGACCAGTGGAAATAACCAACTTTTCCTGGACCCAAGGTTTGCGTAACACAGGAGTCCAGGCATCTTTGGAATCTGTTGCCGCTACGAGGGCTGGATCCAGATAAAAATCGAAGGAATAGAGAGCGCTTGCAGCCTCCCACGCCGCGTCGGCTTGTTCCCTGGCAGAGACGGCCACAGCTGCCTGTTTGGTAGCGTCCTGTTTGAGTTGATCGATGTTCGAGTCCTTCTCGTTAGCTGCCTTGTCAGTCGCCGTCTTAGAGTCAGCCTCCCTCGCCTTTGCCGCTGTTTCCAGAGTTTTCACGGATTGATTTGAATCGGCACATGCCTCGCCTTCCGCATTCAGCCTGTCGTCTTTGAGAGATTTATCAACCGGCACAGGAGAAGTCACGCTCGTGCCCTTCATCGCATTACCTTCCAGGAAAAGAATCAATGAAGGAGCGCCGTGAGCGGGGGGTTGCCCCTCCTTCCAAGTATCGTATTCGGTCTTGCAAACCACTACCCTTACTATGTCCGTGAGTCGAGCGGTTCGATCCACATGAGAACCCTTTAGTACAAATGCATCCAAGACAACAGGTGGAGCGACAACACGTGCGGCCGGTGATGTCTGGCTCCCGGCCGAACCGGACAGGAAGATACAGACGAGCGACGCGATTGAAAGGAATTTATAGATGGGGCGAACATGCATATCGGTTAACGACACGAAAGAGGCAAGGTCGTTATACATTCTCAATACCCTCCATTACGGGCCATTGAACAGGAATCTACAGTCGGGGTTCAGAACTGCGAATCAATATACACCTCAATAGAATTGTTGAAACCATCTTTTTCATTTCCCCCAAAACACGGGGGCGCCTCCGCTCGCAATCCTTTCGCATTTCTTCCAGGACCAAGACTCGGTCGTATCCGGCGGGGCCTTTGCCGGCCCAAAAGCCATGGCTTGCCCCTTTCGGGCCACTTTCTCGGACACCTCTCCTCAACTCCATTCGTCGTCCAGATTGGTTTCGTCTTCCTGCCGAGCCTACTCGGCTGGCAGTGGCAAAGCCTCCATCCGGCGCAGCATGCTTCCGAACAAGCGCCATGTGAGGTGGTTCCCTGCGTAGCCGCTCTCCATATTGCCGTCGCTGACGAAAAAGAGAAAAGCTTCGGCCGAGCAGTGACTTGATGGGGATGCCGAGGCTGTTGCGAATGTGTGCGCACGCCGGATCGGCCGTGAACGGATCATAGATCGAAGACTGGGTGAGATCCGCCTCTGTGGGCCCGGCAACATCTCGCTTCTCGCGCCCACCGGAAGTGATTTGTGGCGTTACGAGGAAGCACTCGAGCGTCACGGCATTCCTATTGCCACCGAGGCAGTCAGGGCCAGTCCCGCCGACAGGAAATCCAGGATCTGATCGCGCTAACCCGCTTTCTCGCCAACATGCGCGACGCGTTCGCGCTCGGCGTTTTTCTCATCCGCGCCAACCGCAGCTCCCCAAGTTCACCAGGCCTAGCTGTGGCTCTGGCTCCGGGGAATGTTGCGAAATTTACTTGACGGCCATCTCCAAAGGCGAGTACGAAGTTTACTATCACAAATACCCAGGACTTCTGCGGAGGCCGACATGCCTGTAAAGTACCTTGCCCTTACCATTGCCGGTGCAGTTTCCCTCGGAAGCTACGAGGCCGGTGCTACCTACGAAATCCTGGACGCAATTCGTCAGCACAACGAAGATCAAGAGACCATCGCCAAGGGAGATTTCATCCGCATCGATGTCCTGACCGGGGCGTCGGCGGGCGGCATGACTGCGTCGATCTTGGCCCAGAAGTTGCTCTTTGCCAAAGATGCGTTCGTCGGGCCAAACGGTGGATCGTCTCCGTACAACAACCCTCTCTATAACACTTGGGTTCTGGGAATCGATTTGCAGGGCCTGCTCGACACAGTGGACAAACCCCTCCCCGACGGGGATCCCGCTTCTCTCTCCCTGTTGTCGTCCAATCTGATTGAAAAGATCTCGCAAACTACTCTCGCGCAGACCGACGCAACGGGCCAGATTCCGCTGAGCGGGGGTGCGCACAACGCTATTGATCCCGCCCGTGGGATTCGTCTCGGTCTGGCGCTCACAAACCTCAACGGAATCAATTACCAATACACAATGTTTGGAGGGCAACCTTTCCGCTACACAGACTTCAGCGACCAGATGCTTCGACTTTTTCCGGTCAATGACCGGTCCTTCGCTCCCTGGAAGGAGATCAGTGAGGCTGCGGTTGCGTGCGGGGCCTTCCCGATTGCTTTCCGCACCAAGGATCTTAGCCGGTCTATCTCCGACTTCTTGCCTTCCAATACATTGGTTCCGTTTCCCACCGATCCATATACCTTCACCTATTCCGACGGCGGCGTTTTGCAGAATCAGCCCCTCGGTATGGCCAAGAATCTGGTGGATGAAAACGATCATCACCTCGAAAATGAAAACCGCTTCTATCTCTTTGTCTCGCCTTCACCGATGGATGGCAAGCAGAACCTGAATTTGCACGAAGCCGACATGGATATGATTGCAGTGGGCAAACGGCTCTTCAATGTTTACACCGGGCAGTCGACTTTTCGCGATTGGATTCAGGCCGATTCAATCAATGCACAGATCGAAATACTCGACCAGCGGGCTGCCGGACTAGCATACGCGCTCGAGCACGAGCGGATCGATCCGGCAATCCTGACCGCTGCGTCCCAGCAGATTCTCGGGCTGATGTATGCTACCGATGCGGGCGGCGAGAGCCAGGTGGAGGCCTTGGCACGGCTCACTAAGCAATATGCCGAAGAGGTCGGGAACCCTGGCGCGGCCAATGGCTTGGGGGGAGTTGGCTCAGAAAAGGCCACCGCCTTCCTTTTCGCGATCCTTGCACTGGAAAAGGGCGCCGGCCTAGGTGAACGTGACCGCATGCAGATCTACGGCATCGTGACACAGGACAAGAAATTGGCCGGAGCGGGAGTATTCGCATTTCTTGGGTTCTTCGACCAGAGCTATCGCGATCACGATTACGACTGGGGCCGGTCCGTCGCTCAGCAACTGCTCGGAAGCGCCGCGTTCGCGCAGCCCGGCCAACTCGGGCCAATCAGGTATACGCCCGCCGCGATTCGTTCGATCGACGGAAATCTGGACGGCCTGCCTCTCAATCAGGTTCCGTCTGATCAAGTTGGTGATCTGAAGAATGGCCTCACCGAAAGGATCAACGAGATATTGAAGGAAAGGCTGGCCAACCCACTTGAACGCTACCCCGCCCAGCTGGGTGCGGACCTGATCCTGAAGCTGATGATTGATTGGGAGTTTTCGCGGAATGTCCAGGAATGAATTCCACGCAGAGACATTTAGATGAACTGCCTATGAACTGTCAGTGAACATTAACCGAGTCGGAAACTGAATTCCGATTGCTGCCCAGCGAATGATTCCAGCATGGTCCGCTGTCGAAGCGCACGTTGGCGATCTTACGCCCATGCAGACTGTTGCACTTGATCCTGCGGCCCATGACATTGGGAAGCAGCAGACGTTTGCCGGTTCGTTTCTGCGCATTTTCCAAATCGACTATCTGGAACTTGGAGTGAGACCTAATAGTGGACTGCTTTAGGTGTGAGGTCACGTCCTGGTCAGTTGAGACTGGCGTGTCTAACGGGCGTGCCAGCGGTAGCCATCAACCGGAAACGCCTGATCGACATGGTGATAGACCGACTTACCATTTCTAAGCACAGTGTTGTCCCAGTACACCCGGTAGCGACTCTCGGTGTGCACGATCACACCGTGCAATACTTGGCGCCAAGGCATGCTTTTCCCCTCGTAATCGATAGCAAGATCCACTCTGTCGCGCGTGAAAGTGAGTCCAGCCGGGATGTGGAATAGGATCTGGTGATCGTCAAGCATCGGCTTGCCGGAAAACTTCTGTGGAACTCCGATTTTGCCGTGTGGCATATCTGGAAGGAAAGTATCTACGACTTCTTCATCTACCGGTACTACCACTTTTTCACCTACCGGATCTCCAACATGTTGGCCTGGAACGTCGGATGAAGGATAGTTGGTGAAGACTGCCCGCACTCCAGTCAGCGGGTCTTCCCCGACTTTTGACATCGTCGCCATCCCAGATCCGATTCCCTCGATTTTAGAAAGGTTCAGGCCAATGTCGGTCAAGAAGCAATAACTACTTCCTCCGGAAACCGCATTCATGCTTCTTGTAAACCCGGTTATCGTCGCTTGATATTCCCTCTGACTTTCAGCGATTTGCTGAGCGAGGATGCTCGTTGTCTGTCGAAATTCATCATTCTGGGTCTGAAGGACCCTATGAAATGCCTCGTCCTGCGCGGCTCGATCTTGTTTCGCTGCAATGTCGCTGTTTCTTCTGTCGATCGTTATGGCCCTAAACTCAACCAAGAGGAGAGCACCTATTATTGCGATCCAAATGCCTTTCTGCCAGTTCTTCATGCCGGGGTGCACGCTCATAGCAGCTGCTACCAGCCCTGTTAAACCTACAGCCCAGCCGGGAGGTGGAATATGAACAAGGAGGAATGCGAACAGGAAGATGAATACCATTTGAAGCAAGGAGAAAGTGAGCTGCTGAGGCGACTCAAGGAAGTTGGCTGTAGTTCTTGAATTGCTCATTCGATCCTCCGTTCCAATCATCGCTTCGTCGCAAGAAATGTTCATCGAGGACAGCCCAAGACTGCCCCCTCCTTCTCTGTTTTCCCCGACCGCTTGGCCCAGAGAGTTCAGATCTTGGGCCACCCGAAGGAGTACGTCTCTCCCAATAGGTTCCAACCCTCGACAGAAACATGAGGATCCGTGAACTGAACAAGAACAACACCTGTGGCTAGTGCATGCCCAAGAACATAAGCGCAGCAACCGAAAGTGCTAGAGGAGGCAGAACACGGCCAGTGTTAGATTGGGAAGACAACGCAGCCCGTTGAAAGCGCGAAGACTGCGTTCTCAAGGAAGCCACGAGCCTATGGTTTGGGGAGTGAGGGCAAAGGTGTTGGCGGCTTTCGCGTTGAGATGGCTTGCCTCTCCGGCGCCAAAGGCGATGTAGGCGCGGACGACGATCTTCTTTTGCACGGCGATTGAGACACCGATGCCCACATCGGTGCGAAGTCCCTGAGCAGAGAGTTGGCTGGGCGTAAGAGAAACGTTGCCGGCGTCGAAGAAGCCGTAGAGACCATACTGTCCGATGGAGTGACCCTTGACCCCGAGATTGGCTATGGCTTTGTCGAAGTCGATCTGCGTGAGGAGTCGATTCGGGGCACGGAGGCGGTAGTCGACCAGGCCGCGAAGGGTGTCGGCGCCCTCGAAGTCGGCACCGCCGAGGGTGGGCTGGAGGTAGAAGGGGACGGAGCTGCCGGCAGAGACATAGGAGGTGGTGAGCAGGTTGGTGAAGACGATGGAGCCGATATCGCATACCCCGCGCGAGTTTTCCATGCAGAGGGCATTACGCCACCAAGGCCGGTCTGGCTGGTTGAGCAGCGACTTTCCGGTTGGCGGCTTTGGAAGGGATTTGGAGATGTCGATGGACAGGCTCGTGAAGGCTTCAAGGCGGTTGAAAGAAAACTGGCTGGAGCCGAGTTCAGAGTAGTGGGTGTAGGTGAGCTGGGCTTCATGATGCTCCCAGATGCGGGGCTTGGAGGTGGGGGTGCGCAGGTCGAAACCTACGCTGGTGGCGACGAAGTCGGGGTTGACAGTGGAAGATGGAGCCCCGGCTTCGCCGTAGAGAGTGACGACGGAAGGAAAGGAATCGCTGTTGACTCCTCCTGTGGCGGGGTGAACGTATTTGAGCTGGCCGGAGACCCCGAAGATGCCAAAGTAGTTGCCGGCGGAGGCGAGGGGTGAGTAGCCCTGGACGCCGAACCAGGTCTCATGCTGGCGGTAGACGGCGTGGCCGGCGAGGGTACTGTTGGGGCCAATGCCGTAGAAGTCCTGGGCGTGGAGATCGAAATGAGCGGCAGTAAAAAACAGATTTCCCTTTGTGAGGTCAGTCTGACCGCCGTGGCCGTCCGGTCGTTTGTCTGTCACGATGGAATGAGGAGGCCGGAAATTGAATTGGTACTGGCCGCCAAAGAGAAATGACGAGTTGAAGGTGTAGAGGGCTTTGACGGTGAAAGTGTTGTTGGCGGTGGGCTGCTTGACAAGATGAAATCCACCGCCGAACTCGCTGCCGGTTGCGACACTACCGATGTCGGGACCGATGGGATCGAGTGTGAAGAAGTCGACGGCGCACTCCTCGGCATTGTGCAACTGAAAGTCACGGAAGAAGCGGGCGTCTTCGCAGGCCTGTTTGGTGGTCTTCCAGTTCTCCGCGTGAATGGCAGCGGCGGCGAGCAGGATGAGAAGGAACCACACGAGGCGCCTCATGATTTGACCTGCTGATGGGCGGCTACGGCTGCGTTTCCGACTGCCTGAACGAAGGCGCCGGCGATAGCCGCCTGGTTGAGGCCTTGAGGTACCTGCACCTGAAAGTCGTCGGGGAGCGAGGCGTTGAGGCTGCGGGCCTGGGCGAGGCCTTCGGCCTGGAGGTCGGAGAGCGGTGCCACGCCGGCTGCGGCGGCCTGAATCTGCGGCACTATGCCGCCGTAGACGGGGGCCGCAAAGTTGGGCCAGACATCGTTGGGCGCCATGCCCAGATCGAGGATTGTGTCGAAGGTACTGGCGGCTTCGGCGCGAGCGAAAAGGTTATCCGACGGCCAAGTGGTGGGGGTGAAGAGCTTGAGAGCAGTGGCGATGACCGAGGTATGGTCGAACACGGTGGAGCTGATGGTTCCGGGTCGGACGTACGGCGAGATGACGACGGCGGGAACGCGGATGCCGCTGAGGGTGAAGTCGAAGGGCGGGGCAATGGAGGAGATGTTGTCGGGCGATGGCAAGGGGATGGGTGGGACATGATCGAAGATCCCGCCGTGCTCATCGTAAACGATGAGGAGAACGCTGGAGTGCCAGAGATCGTCGTTCTGGCGGATGGCGTTGTAGACGTTTTGGATGAGGGCTTCGCCGTCGCGCATGTCGTTGTCCGGGTGCTGGTCGGTGGCAGGCAGAGTTCCCCCGGCGGGGTTGTTGGCGGGGTTGTACTGCGGTTCGATGAAGCAGTAAGTGGGGACATTATCGGGGTCGCCGTTGCAGACGGCGGCGAAGTTGGCGTACGCGTCGTAGAAGAGGTTCTGGTGTGCCATGAGACCGCTAAAGGTAAGGGTTCCGGACCAGTCGGACCAATAAATGCAGGACGAGACACCTTGCTTGGCGAGTTCCTCGTAGACGGTGTAGAAGCCGCTGTAGAAGTCGGGTGACATGTCGAGGCGACCGCGGGAGGTGCCGCAGTGGACGTAGAGTCGGTTGGGGAGGGTGGGCCCTGGGATGGAGGCGAACCAGTGGTCGCAGATGGCATACTGCCGGGCGAGGGTGGTGAGGATGGGCAGGCCGGCAGGATCAAAACACTTCATGATATTGGCACCAAGGGCGGCACTCCCGCTCTTGGTTTCATAGTTGCGGACAAAGCCGGACATGTCAGGCACCTGCCCGGGTGCGGGATGTGGGACACCGTAGAGCTGCTCGGCGACATCGGCGAAGTGGTGGTTAGGATCTGCGGCGAGATCGCCCGTAGGCCGGGCGTCGGACGAAGTGTAGATTTTATTCTCGAGCGAATCTTCGTTATATGGCAGCGAAGCAGGGTCTAACCCCTCAATGTTGTAGCCCGGCGCCTTCATAAAGCCGAAGAGATGGTCGAAGCTTCGGTTTTCCATCATCAGGACGAAGAGGTGCTTGATTTGAGCAGGCATTGCGAGTCTCCGGAGATGCTCGATTCTGAACGGACGGCTATTTGCGCGGCGCAGGTGACGAACAGGTTCGGGTCAAAAGCATTCGCAAATTATGCACCACACGCATCGGAAAATCAAAATGCTTCATCGCCAAAGTACCGGACGGCCTCCCTGCTGCAACTCCCTTTTTGCCGGTCTCTGGGCCGTTGACAAAAAAGGGCATTTCAGTGCCGATCCGTCGGCATAAGACTCATTCAACCAGGAATTCGCATGCGAACCAATTCCTTGAGCGCATCCTACAAAATCCATGTCCTCAAATGTAAGACAGCCTCACGGCATTGGAATAGGACGAGTATCCGTATTCTTGATCTACCAGGCCAGATGAGTGCTGTTGGCTGACCAATGCGACCGTTTTTTCTTCACTCCCAGTGCTCGGGAGCCTTCAGTCCTTGTGGAATTCCTCCGCGCATGCCAGCAGCCATTTGGTTAAGCTGCTTCTGTGTCAGGTTCACTACCTCTTGTAGCTTCACACCCTTGACTGTCGTCGCCCAAAAGATAGCTTCTGAAACATCAGCTCCGGCCATAGAAGAGCCATCCAAGTCTGCAAGATCAAGTTCGGCGCGATTAAGGAGGACATAGCGAAGGTTCGCTCCTCTAGCCGATGTCTGATACATTGAAGCACCTTCCAGATTGCATGTAGCCATGTCGGCTTCATCAAAGTCAAGCGCGCGCAGATCCGCTTTGGCGAGGAAAACTCCAACCATATACGACTTACCGGGAAAATCGACACTCTGTGAAGGCGAGACTCCTGCTCCCACGATGCGAAGCACGTAGTTCCGAAAATATAAATTTGATTCGCCGGATGGTGCGAATTGCACGAAGTCGATTTCGCCGTGCCGAATGCAAACTTGGTATCTTCGCGGGCGATCTGCCTTACTGTTCCAGAGCTTTTCCGGACCGTCCTGGCGCGCAACTTTCATCCACCCCATCACTTCGCAGATTCGTCCGTGCAGCAATGTGCAAAGCTGGAAGAAAGCATACCCAAGATGCGCGTCTACTGTTGCGGTCCGCAGCGGTCGCGGAGGGGTCGGTTGGTTGTGGTTCATCCGCCGCATGGCACGCTTTTGCAGCAGGTTCACAAAGGGCGCCACATCCGTCTTCCAGATGTTTTCCTCGAGTCTCGGTTGAGGTCGAAGGTGGACACCCTCCGCCCACCAATCCCAGATATCCGCAAGCGAGTCGCGCACGATTTCCCATTGCCTGCGAACCAAGACAAGCTTGGCCGGTCCAGGTGAGTTCAACTCCGGTTCTTCCCTATGCGTTCCAAAGGAGATTTCGATTTCCCATCGCAGCAGAGCGTTAATGTGAGAGAGGATTTCGTCGCTTAGCCATTGTCCACAGAAGATCTCTCCAAGCTTCCTAGTCAATCCGAATCTGGGATCCTCCGGCGGGAAATCGCACCAGTAGTCGTCGATGGATTTCTCCTTCAGTTCCGGCAGAATGCTAACTCCGTATTGTTTGAGGACTTGGACGACGGCTTCCGCGGCGAGATACTCCCGGAACGATTTGTGAAGGAATTCCCAAGTGGAATAATCTCCTCCTTCTTTAAAGAAAAAGCCGATCATCAGGCTAGCCAAGGGGTCTTCATTGGCCTTTAATCTCGTCAAGTTTCCAACCTTGAGGGTTTCGAGGCGATTTTTCAATTCTTCCTCGGGGATGGATTCAAGGCCGTAGGCGGTGATGGCCAACGCTGTGCCCTGAAGTCCATCTCGCAACTGCTGACCCTCCATGCGGACAGTGTGCCCCTCGCCAGATTGTTCTGTATAGAACTTGCCACCTCGAAAGCACGTGAGATCCGTCAGATGTCGGTATAGAGTTGTCGGCTTGACGATCAAATCTATTGGGTTGCCTTCGAAACTGGCAAGTACCTTCATTGCCAGATGCGCAAGGAGTGGCTGGCCGAGGACTTCGAGCGTGCTAGTCTTCGAAAACTCCCGTGTGTATTTGTTAAGGACCCCTTCATAGCGAGCTATATCACCCAAATTCCAGCGAACGATCTTTTCGTCAGTGAACGTCGGGTTCTTCAGAGCGAGATCAAGTTTATGGACGTATTCACGCAAGTTTTGCGGACTAGTCGCTTTGATGGCGATTACCCTTGATTGGTCGCGCATGAAGCCGGAGCGTTCGATCGCCCGGGTAGGGCGGCCTGTGATGATGACGCGAATTATGCACCTGGTTTGGTCGAGTAGAGCCTGCCGGATCAGGTCGAACAATCGATCCACTCGTTGTTGAAAACCCTCGTCGGCGGCCAGGTTGATTTCATCCCAACCGTCAAAGATAAAAATGTACGGACAGATCTCGCCACCTTCCACCGGTGTTGTTTCCGAATAGACCTTCTCTCTGAGGGTATCGGCCTTGAAGGATCCCGCGAAGCGGTTCAGAAAGTCTTGAATGGCATCGAACAGATTCCGCTCTGCGCGAAGATGTTGCAGGGGAACCCTAATTGGCAACAGTCCTTCTTCGTGGAGACGCACTGAGAGTTTTTTGGTAAAGGTGGACTTTCCTGCTCCCGGAGGACCGACGATCACGATGGCTTCATGGAATTTGGGATCGTTGATAAGCCGCAGAACCTCTTGCATCATATCTAGCCGGGGCGCACTATTCTCCTCGAAGATGTCGATTTGGCGAACGTTCAGCCCGGGCGATGGGCTATTGCGGCGAGTCTTATCCCAAGTATGGACGCCACAATCGGGAGGAATGTAGACGCTCTCCAGGGGAAATGGCTCGATCTGGAGGGCAGGCTGTTCTTCAAGTTCGACGCGTTGGCGCTCAGCATGAGCGACAAGAGCTCCATACAACCTTGAGTCGTCGGTGACAAGTCGAAGGAATTCGGCGAACGGAGCAAATTTCTCTCTATCGTCTCCTGTAAGAACGGCTGCTAGGCGTTCAGTGAAACCGGCTCGGAGCACGCGCAGAATTTTCCTGCGTTCTTCCAGGTTGTAGCCGGCCCCACTTAGAATGGCCAAGAGAGCTTGATTGCTGCGCCTCAGAAACGGATGGCCACTGGCGTTCTCCAACGAGAAGCCTGCAACAATGCGGGGGTCGTCCAGCCGCAACTTAGCCAATTCTCGATGGACAATTTGCGCAGAGAAGGGCAGCCGAGATTGTGGCCTCGGTGCATCAACCCGAACGACTTCCAGTGCGGCTTCGCGGTACGCAAGGGTGCATGCGACCCATCCCAAGACTTGCGGCGACCTTTCCGTTATGACTTTCTTGGCCAACTTTGAAATCACCTGGAGCGTCTTCGACCAATTGACTGCGTCCTCGCCAACTGCTCCTAAGAGCTCCAATGTCGGATTTTTCTCGAGTGCGTCGGCAATCTCACCGAACCATTCTGTCAAGGTGATGAGTTTCTCGCCGGACTCTCCAATCGACACATCTTCCGTGTCCGCGAGCCCGAGAATGCTTCCGATCTTTGAGGCCATAGCGACACGAGTATACCTGAAATCATTAACTCCAAAACGAAATTTTAATCAACGAAGTTCGATTCGCTACACCCCTGGAGTGTTCGACTGTTAATCGGTGTGGCAAGCCGCGGCCAGGCAACTGGTGCTGAGACGTGTTCAGAGAGGAAGGGTTAAACGAGCGAATATTGCGCGCGTTACCAATTTGAATTTCCGAACGGGAGTGAGCTGCAAGAAGAGGCGACATTTGATCATTTGCTTTTAGGATTTGCGCCCTCGAATCCATCCTGTCGGGCCATCGCCGGCCTTGAGATCGATCGACCCCGCCGGCCACTCGAGGTAATACGCCCGTCTGCATTGTGCACACAGAGGTGTTCCAGCAGGCGGAATAATCGAGGCGAATGGCGTCGGCGATTATGATTATTGCCTGAAGGTTGAAGGCTATTATTCAACGAATAAGCAGCTTCCAGAAAGCGGTGGAAATACAGCATGATTGAGACGCTTGAGAAATATGCCGCCAGCCGCTCTCGGCTGCAATTCGCCTACGATTCAGGCAGACTGGTGCCTTTCCTCGGATCCGGGATGAGTTTCCCTGCATGTCGGCTGTGGAAGGGATTTGTGGAACAGATGGAGACGATTGCCAGCCTGTCCGCATCCAAACCTGCTGCTGATCGACCAACTCCCGCGGAACTTACACGGCGAGCAAACAGGGCGGTGCAGCAGCTACGGGTTTCTCACACTGAAGACGAGTTTGCGGACTGCTTGCGCCAGGCCCTTCATCAAGGCTCTGAGATCCCTTCAACGACTGCGACCTTGGCGGGGACCTTCTGGCCGCTGGTCATGACGACGAATTACGACGACCTATTCTGGACGGCATTCTACGGACGCTGGGCCTCATATTTGAAAATCCTGGGCAGAAGTGTATCTGACTGCCACGCTGTGCTGTCCTCGCTGCGCTCACCAAGCGAGCCCATATTGTGGGCTGTTCAAGGTTTTCTTGGGCACATGTGCTCTTGCCCTCTGCCCAGAGACAGGATGAGCGAACTTGCTAAAGAGGTCGTCGTCGGTCACCAGGAATACCGGCGGGTGACATTTAACTCACCCCAGTTTAGGCGAGCGTTCGCGGAAGTGTTCCGCAACCGATCACTACTGTTCCTCGGTTTCGGACTCCAGGATCCGTACGTAATGGACCTATTCGGAGAGATCCTTGAGCTCTTCGGACCCAATCCGATGCCGCACTACGCCTTTGCCAAACAGGACGAAGTCGATGCGCCATTCCTTGCACAGAACTTCAATATTATCGCTATAACGTATGAAAGCCACGAAGCGCTTCCAGCCTTGATCGATCGTCTTTGCAGTGATCTACAGGCTCCTCGCACCAAGAGTACGGCTTGGAGCTATGCAATGAAGATCGGACCAACACTGACATCGACTCCGCCGGCCGATTCTCTCGAGATCGCAGCGAGCCCTCTACCCGTTCCTGCCTCGGACGAATGTGTGGCGATCAGCGTAGGCCTGAAGAATGGTCAGATCTGGCTCGGTAGCCTGTCATCTGTTCTACAGTCCTTCGTAAAGCATGGATTCCTCCCTGACACTTGGAACAACAAACCTGAGATCATTCAGAGAGACAAAATGGTATTTCAGCTAGATTCGTACCCGATTTTCTTCGTTGCCGCGCGTGATGAGATAGGCGAAAGAGATTTGCGTCAAATCTCGGCCGCTATGATTCAGTTGCTTAACGTTTCGGTTGCGTGCCATAAGAGCGTTGTTCGAGTCCCCCTCTTGGCGGCAGGTGAAAGGAGGGCGACACCTGCGTCGTTTCTTCTCACAGAGATGATTCGAGGGTATGCGAAATGGCAAATGCAGCGTGGTGCATCCAGTCTCAAAGTAGTGATTCATGTAGTGGCCCCGGACGTTCTGGCCAATCTCAGATCTGGACGTATTGACGTTCCAGAGTTGTTGTTGTGTACCGACGTCCGGTTTTGGCTTGAGTTGGAGGATCGATCAGGCATGGTGGAACGGATTCCCTATCATTGCCCCCCTGACACGAAGGTGAAGGACTTCATCGCCTTGGCTTGCAGTCTGAATTGTCAAGACTGGACCCTCGATATAACGCCAGCACCAAGAATCGCCTGGCAGCCTCTGAGGGCAAATGCGATCGATGATGACGAGACGATAGAAGAGGTCGGCGTGATACCAGGGAGCACAGTTCGTTTTTCGTTTGTGGACTCTCCGACGGGAGGACCCAGGGCCATCCCGCCGTTCGATCGTATCAGCGATATTCGCGCGCCGTTGCGGAGAGTTGGGCCTGATTAAGAAATGGAATCTGCAGCACGCGAGCGCGCATGGAGGGCCGAGGTTGCAGTTGGACACACAACTCCGGTCCGGGCGACAGTTACACGTCCGCCTCGATCCAGGAATCTCGGGCTTGGAGCCAACTCAATCTCTCCTTCCAATATGCAAGCGCAATCGGAAGGTCGCCGCAGGCCACACCGTTTTGCCACGCAAGTGCCTGTTTCGCCGTTTGTGAATTCACGATAGATTCCAACCGTTTTGGCAGATCCTTCACCTCCGTTTCCTGACCGTACGTGGACAGAATGAGTTGCGCCATTACAGCCTGCGCCACTAGGAGACGTGCTAAAACGGGCCTGCCGATGGGAGAAAATCCGGTGAACAACGTGAGTATCTCCTGCATGCTTTCGTCATTCGCAGAATTCGCGAGATAGGCCTCGAACTCGCTGAAGGTCTTTGCGCGCGCGCAATGGTCGGCGTCAACAACGATCAGCGCGTCACAGATGTTTTCTAGATCGCCGAGAACCAAAGCCTGCCTCATGTAGGTTGCCGAGTCCTTCGATTTCAACTCCCGCCATTGCTCATTGTTCGGGTCGTATTGTAATGGAGGTTTCGTGGGAGCGATGACAAAGTCATCCGTAAGTGATCGCGAGTATAGCTTGAGCAGTTGGTATCGAATCCGAATGGTCTCGTCCACTCGCATATCTACAAACGTCATTTGCCGCTGCATGAGCCGAAGAAATACGGCCGGACATATGAGCTTGTAGACCGTGGAGTTCAGATAGTATCCGTTGGGGTAAAGCCAGTCGAGCAGCCTGTTGTCCCTTGACGTGCGAGCGAGGCTTCGCACTCGGTAGTGCGCCTCCTCCAATGCTTCATAAAGTTGAAAAAGCAATGGCTCAATTACAGCATACAGACGTTTTCGCGCGTCGTATTCATAGTCTCTTCGCGCGTCGCGCTCCGCGGATACTTGGGCAAGATGCGCGGTCTCCGATGCAAGTTCCTTACTTAACCTTCCCTTCTGTTCTTCGAGTCGCTCCGCCGCGATCCGCGAACTCCTGGCAGTGGTCCACGAAATAAGCGCCGATACCAATGCCGCGACGACGGAGGCGATCGCCGCGATGATCGCTACAACGATTGTCGTATTCGAGGTAAAGAAACTCATGTTCGGAAATATATAGGAGGGCTGCGCAAAATGACAGCCCCAAACGTTCTTGCACATGGTGCAGCGCGCCGCTCCGCCATGGCTATCACCCCGTCGCCCGTGACTATCTCAGTGAGCACTAATCCGGCAGTGAACGAGGTCATGGAGACGATCGGGAAGAAACTGGCGCACGCTCTCTACTATCGCGAGATGAAAAGAATCATGACAGCCAGCCACCGGTTCTTCGCCTCGACCTATCAGCTTCAGCGCGGGGAACCGAAGATCTGACGACCTTCTTCAAGCGACTCCTGCCTGATCTCAGGATTAGTGGGCGGTCCAACATCAAGAAGCATAGAAACCAATTCGGGTTCATGTCGGGATGCAAGCCAAAAGAGGATTTGTTTATGTTTGCCTCGCAGTTTGGGTATGGTCTGGTGTGTTGTGGCATGGTCCTCGGGCCTGGCATGAAACTGAGTGAGTCGAATGATGCGCTCAGGAAAATGAACTGGCGTCCCAGCGCAAGCGGCCTGGGGGGGCAGAGCACGGTGATGGCCCCAAAGTCAGAAACCCCGGTAGACGGCTAAACCAGGGCACCTGCATGATCCAAGTCGCGGTGATTTCGCAGGAGCGCAGGAGCCAGAGGCGCGGGCGGTAGGTGTACTCCGCCAGTTTGCAAGTGCTTTCTGCGCGCGCCGTCAGTGAGATTGGGATCTCCTCGATGCGGGCCGCAAGTTCCGGAACATAGGCTCCTTTCCTTTGGCGCGCACGCGAACGCTCATAGTGCGAATATCGATGGCAGGTCTTCTAATGCAGGGCGACAACGTTGGGTCACACGCCGGGCGACAGAAGCGCAGCACCAGTGCCTATTGCGACGTTCCGTAGGGCGGTTTCTGAAAGCCTTGATAACGTTGGGCTCAAGAGGTCACGCACTGAGGCGGCGCCCGCCATCGGCTCTCCGAAAACCCTGTGCAATACGAGTTAGTGGCGGACGGGCCATGATGGCCGGATGCGTGTTGGAATCGCGCCATATACGCCCAAATCGCGTCACCTTTATGGCGCGATTCTCTGTGTCGTGGCGCGATACGCTTGCAATTGACGCGCTTTCGTGCTTTAATTGGCGCAATGTCTGCAATCGCGCAACCAAAAGAGGGCGGATAATGGCAAATCGCCGCGTGGACGACATAGCAGAAGATCTGGCAGCGGTCGTGGACTTCGTGCGGCAAAGTGCAAACGGCGCACGGAGCGGTGAAATTGCTGAGGCTCTAAAGGAGATCCCGCAGCGAACCCTTCAACGTTGGCTGAAAAGCCTTGTGGAGAGTGGGCGACTCGTGCAAGGAGGCAAAGGGCCGGCGGCGCGATATCGTCTTCCGGTCACTGTGGAGGAACAGAAAGAAACGGCTGCACAACAAGCCGGACCAGCAGAGGAAAAGCCGGAAGAGGTAGTGGCGCCTCTCTCCGCCGAAAGCGCGCAGATACGCGCATATCTGCGGCAGCCGTTCGGGGCAAGAAAAGCTGTTGGCTACAACCGCCAGTTTCTCGACGGCTATCGACCCAACACGACTTTCTACCTCTCGCCGAAAGAGCGAGCACACCTGGCGGAAGTGGGCAAGACGAAGACCGGGGCCGAAGCGGCCGGAACCTATGCCAAGCAGATTCTCAACCGCCTGCTCATCGACCTGTCCTGGAACTCAAGCCGGCTCGAAGGCAATACCTATTCGTTGCTTGATACCCGTCGCCTGATCGAATTCGGCGAAGAAGCGCAGGGCGGGAACAGGCTGGAAGCCCAGATGATTCTCAATCACAAGGACGCCATCGCGTTTCTTGTGAGCGCGGCGGATGAGATCGACTTCAACCGGTATACGGTTCTGAACCTTCACGGAATTCTGGCGCAGAACCTCCTGCCGGATGAGGCGGCGGCTGGACGCTTGCGGCGCATTGCGGTCGGCATTGAATGCTCTGCCTTCCATCCTCTCGAAGTCCCGCAGTTGATCGAGGAGTGCTTCAATCAGGTGCTGGCAACGGCGCAGGCAATCCATGACCCCTTCGAGCAATCGTTCTTCGCCATGGTGCATCTGCCGTACCTTCAACCCTTCGACGATGTGAACAAACGGGTATCGCGTCTGGCGGCGAACATTCCTTTCATCAAGGCAAACCTGTCGCCGCTGTCGTTTACCAGCGTTCCGCGTTCGACCTACACGGACGCCATTCTGGGCATCTATGAGTTGAACGGGATTGAC
>Ga0181526_10000820_pt1 | contig 31513 bp, 30 predicted proteins | sample PEATcosm2014_Bin_35_FD_119750 | JGI IMG/M metagenome (GOLD analysis project Ga0181526, IMG submission 119750) | Peatland microbial communities from MTU Mesocosm Facility, Houghton, MI, USA - PEATcosm2014_Bin06_30_metaG | ecosystem: Environmental > Terrestrial > Soil > Wetlands > Peat | place...
CATGGTGGAGCAATTGATGGGCCTCGGCACGATGATCCATGACCGCAGGACGTTTGAACTGATTCTGGATGAACTGGCAGAGCCGAAGGAGAACGGACGCTTCGCGTCATGGCAAATGGCGGCATTGGCGGGTTTTCTCGACGCCCTCGAGCAACGGAGAAGCGGTCTGCCCGCGTTTTACCAGAAGTCCCGCCATTCGCTCAAAACCACCATTGAGCACGTCAACGGCATATTCGCAGAGGCGCGCGCGGAAGCCTCTGATCCGACGGCAACGGAAGCGCGCCGGGTTTTGTGCATCCGTCTGCTCGGACGCGGGTTGGATCACCAAACGGAGGATGCCAGGCAGTTGGGGGATTTACTCACGAATAGCCGTGTCTCTTCGGTGTGGGAAGCGGCGCTTGATCGGCTGCGCCACAGCGGAACGCCCGGAGTGGCGGATACGCTGCTCTCAGGTTGGGCCGGTTACTTGCCGGATATGAGGGAGGAGGTTCTGGCCGTTCTCACCAGCCGTCCCGAGTGGGCCGAGACATTGCTCGCTGAGCTGGAGAAAGGAGTGGTCTCCCCCGGCCAGATTGGCACTGTGGCCAGAGAGCGGCTTCTCACCTTCGGCTCGGCCGCAGTCAGGGAACGATCGCAAAAGCTCTTTTCACAAATCAATTCAGACCGCAAAAAGCTCGTGAACCAATACGCCAGCGTGGCCGGAATGAGAGGCGATGCGCAGCGCGGGGCCGATTTGTTCCGCCACAACTGCGTCATGTGCCACCGGCTCGACGGCGAAGGGCACGAGGTCGGCCCTGATTTGGGCGGCGTCGCTGGAAAACCCGTCGAATACCTGTTGACGGCAATCCTCGACCCGAGCCGATCCATCGAGCCGCGTTACACGCGGTACGACGTCACCACGAAAGACGATCGGGAATTGAGCGGCATCATCACGGCGGAAACTCCGGACTATGTGACTTTGACGCAACCTGGAGGGGTCGTGGAAGCCCTTCCACGGCGCGAACTGGAGAAGATCGCAAGTTCGAAACTTTCCCTGATGCCCGACGGATTCGAAAGCGCCTTGCCCAAACAATCAATGGCTGACCTCATTTCTTACATCGCCAACCACCGCTGATGGAGTCCGTTTCCTGGCGACCGGCAAAGTCCCGTTGGGTCAATTGGGTATCACCGTGAAAGTCAGTGAAAGTTGGGGGATTGAATTGATTCAAATCGGCTCTTGCGCAACGGCGGTTTGCCCTTAATATGGCGTTTGCGCTGGACCACCCGCGGCGGGGCCGTTGAGGGTGCGCGCTGTTAACTCGGATTTTTAGTATGATTGAGACAATTCGTCGGCATCAAAAGTGGCTGTTTATCGTCATCATGGGGTTGACCATTATTTCGTTCCTCTGGTATTTCAACCCGAATAGCAGAAATAGCGGCATGGATCGGACGCCGTCCGGCATGAACCTTGGCTCGGTCTTTGGCGAACCCATCACCCCGGAACAACTCCGCGCCGCCGAGCAGGAAGGGCGGATTTTCTTCCGCCTCAATTACGGCGAATGGCCGACCTCGGAAGAGAAGATGAAGGACGTGCGCCACTTCGCCGAGCAGCGGCTTTTGCTCAATGCCGAATTGGAGCAATATCACATCGCCGTTACTCCCGAGGCGGCCGCCCGCTATATCAAACAGCTTTTTGGCGTCAAACCCGAGGACGCGGTCACCGCCGAAAAGTTAATGGAGGAAGTGATGCAATTGGCGCGCGAAGGCAACGTGAGCGTGGATGACTTCGACCGGTTTGCCCGCCATCAGGCCGGACAGGAATACCTGGTCGCGCTCGTGGGCATGAGCGGCCAGCTCATTACCCCCCAGGAAACGGAGGTCTTCTATCGGCGGGAGAACGAGCCCATGGAGACGGAACTGGTTTCCTTCCCCGCGACCAATTTTTACTCGATGGCCGTTCCCACGGAAAAGGACATCGAAGATTTTTACACGAAGAGACAAGCCGACTACCGGGTGCCGGACCGCATCCAGATCAACTATGTTGAATTGCAGATCAGCAGTTATCTGGCCAGGGCGGAAAAGCAACTGGGCACCAATTTCAATGAGCGTGTGGATCAGGAGTATTTTCAAGAGGGTGCGGCCGCGTTCAAGGACGAGACCGGCGCCCAGCTCAGCGCCGAAGCCGCCAAGACTAAAATTAAACAGGAAATACTCCAGAAGGTGGCCAGGAACGAGGCCATCAAGGATGCCAACAGCCTCCTGAATGCTCTCTCTCAAGGCCACGACGATCAGCATCCTTATACGCCCGGTGATTTGGCGGCATTGGCCAAAACCAGAAAGCTCACGGTTAAGACCTCCGAACCGTTCGACCTGAAAAGCGGCCCGAAAGAATTGGCCATTTTACCAAAGAATCTCCGCGTCCTTTTCTCACTGCGCGATGATGATCCTGATGACAAGGAGCGGTCCATGATTTATGCCCCTTCGCCACTCCCGAGCGAGGAGGCTGTCTATGTCGCGGGTCTGCAGAAGCGCATCCCCAGCGAAATCCAGCCCCTGTCCGCAGTGCATGAGAAAGTGGCCGCGGATTACCGCCAAAGCAAGGCGCTCGAATTGGCCAGAGCGGCCGGCACCCGGTTCGAGTCGGCCTTGGGCGCCGGTTTGGCCCAGGGCAAAACGTTTGACACCATGTGCGCAGCCCAATTCGTCCGGCCGCAGAACTTGAGCCTGTTTTCGCTGACGTCAACTTCAATTCCTGAAGTGCCGGACAAATCCGAATTCGAGCAAGTGCAGGAAACCGCCGGAAGGATGCACGCGGGCCAGTGTTCGCCTTTCATGCCGACGGCCGGCGGCGGATTTCTTCTCTATGTCAAAGCGCAATTGCCTGTTGACCAGGCCGTCCTGCAACGCGACATGCCGGTCTTTTTGGCCAGGATGCGCGAGCGCTTCCAGATCGTGGCCTTCCAAGCATGGTTTGGCAGGCAAATGCAGATGCACTTTGTCCCGCCGCCCGGCGAACCCTCCGCCGCGGGGGGTTGACGCGTGCCCGATGCTGTTAAATTGTCCTCGCCCGCCACGGGCGAATTCTGGGAAATCCCCATCCTCTTCGAAGACGACCATTTGCTGGTCTTGAACAAACCCGGCCAACTCCTGGTTTCGCCGGATCGTGGCGACCCCAGGCGCCCCAGCCTCATGCAACTGCTCCACCGCGACATCGAACGCGGCGCCCCCTGGGCCGGACAACGCCGCCTGGGTTATTTGATGAATGCGCACCGCCTCGATTTCGAAACCAGCGGCGTCATTCTCCTGGCCAAAAACAAGACCGCGCTCGTCGCGCTGGCCGCGCAATTTGCCGCCGAACAACCCTGCCGGATTTATGCCGCTCTCGTCCGCGGATCGTCCGGCGCGGACACGTTTGCGACCGACGCCAAACTGGCGCCGCATCCGCTGCAAATGGGCGTTGTCAAAGTTGACCCAAAAGACGGCAAGCGCTCCCGCACCGACTTTGCCGTTCGCGAACGGTTCAACGGCTGCCTGCTGCTCGAATGCCGGCCCTGCCCCGACCGTCCCCATCAAGTCCGCGTTCACCTTAAACATCTTCGTCTGCCCCTTGTGGGCGATGACGTTTACGGAGGCCGCCCGCTGCTTCTTTCCACCCTGAAATCCGGTTATCATCTGAAACAGGGCCAGGTCGAACGTCCGCTCATGGCCCGCCCCGCCTTGCACCTGGAGCAGGCAGCCGTCGCTCATCCGGCGACGGGCGCGAAAATGACGCTGGCGGCGCCGTGGGCGAAGGACCTGACAGTGTCAATAAAATATTTGCGGCGTTACGCGGCCGGCCCGGCGCTCACATCGCCATGATGATGGCGCTTGCATTCGGGTGTTGCGCCACCGTCTCACCGGAGCGTATCGTTGCAGCCATGCTGATGTTTCTTTTGCGAAAACAAACGACGGCGGAATCGCCTCGAATTTAATCTATTTGACTCAATGAAAACAAATCCGCGCCTCCAAATGCTCCTCATCTGCCTGATCGCTCTTGCCCTCCGTCTTCCTGCGTTCGCCGCCGACAGCGCGACCCATCGAACCGAACCCATTGACGGTTTCCGGACCACGCCGATGGAGCCGGACGGCAAATGGCATGTGCATGATCCGGATCGTCCGCAACCGCCGGTTGTCACCCCGGGCGAAACGTTCAGCCAGAACGCCCAGGCGCCATCGGACGCGGAGATGCTTTTTGACGGGAAGGATTTGTCGAAGTGGCAAAAAGCTGCTGGAGGGGACGCGACGTGGAACATTCGGGACGGTTATGTGGAAACCCAGCGCGGCGGCGGCATACGCACGCGCGGGAAGTGGGCGGATTTTCAGTTGCACGTCGAGTTCTCCGAACCGAATCCGCCGCACGGCACGAGCCAGGGCCGCGGCAACAGCGGCATTCTCATCAACAACATGTACGAAGTGCAGGTGCTCGATTCTTATGAAGCCAAGACTTATGCCGACGGACTGTGCGCCGCCATCTACGGCCAGTCGCCGCCGCTGGTCAACGCCAGCAAGCCGCCGGGCCAATGGCAGACCTACGACATCATTTTTGAATCACCGCGTTGGAACGAGAAAGGCGGGTTGACCAAGAAAGCCATCATCACGGTGCTTCACAATGGCGTCGTGGTGCAGAATCATTACGAGTTGATCGGCATGACCGACGGCATCAACGCCGAACTGCCGTGGAAATCCCTCTCCAAATATCCCGCGCCCCATTCGCCGGAGGTCTTCATCGAATTGCAGGACCACAACAATCCGGTTCGCTTTCGCAACATCTGGGTTCGCACGTTGGGAAAGGGTTAAATCTATTTGACAATCCATTGCAGGACCGCCTTCTGGCAATGGAGGCGGTTTTCCGCCTGGTCGAATATCGTCTGGGCGTTGGCTTCAAAGGTTTGTTCGTCGATTTCCTTGCCGCGGTAGGCCGGCAGACAATGCATGACAAGCGCGTCCGGTTTGGCCAGCTTGACCAATTCGCCGTTCAGTTGATAGCCGGCCAGTGCGCGCAGGCGCCCGGCTGATTCCGCCTCCTTGCCCATGGAGACCCAGACGTCGGTGTAGAGCAAATCCGCCCCTTGCGCCGCGCCGCGGACGTCTTCGGTGCAAATGATGTTGCCGCGCGCGCGCTCCAGCAACGCGGCCGATGGCTGAAATTTCTTCGGCGCGGCGATGCGCAATTCAAAATCCAGTTTGGCCGCGGCGAATATCCAGGACGCGGGGACATTGCACGCGCCGTCACCAAAAAATGCGACTTTTTTGCCCCGGATCGGCCCGCGCTTTTCCTGACAAGTAAAAATATCCGCGATGATCTGGCAGGGGTGCTCCTCATCGGTCAACGCGTTGATGGTGGGAAGGCCGGCGTATTGGGCAAATTCCTCGACGTCCTTTTGCGCGTAGGTGCGGATGACCGCGCCATGGATCATGCGTCCCAGCACGCGGGCCGTGTCCTTGATCGGCTCGCCGCGCCCGAGTTGAATATCGGTGGCGCTGAGGAACATGGCCTGTCCGCCCAATTCCCGAATGCCGACCTCGAATGAAACCCGGGTGCGCGTGGAGGACTTGGCAAAGAGCAGCGCCCACACCTGCCCGGCCAGCGGTTTCGATTCGCCCCTGCCGCGCTCCTTTTTCACTTTTGCGCTGGCGGCCAGGAGGTGTTCAAAATCCGCCCGCGACAATTTTTCGATGCTCAATAAATGTTTCATGTGGATAATTTTGCGGCGACAGATTCGATGATGCGCACACCTTCGGCGGCGTCTTCCCGCGGCAGATTCAGGGCCGGAAGAACCCGGACGATCCTGGCGCCGGCGGGAATGGCCAGCAGGCCCTCTTCGTGCAATTGATTGATAAACTGAATGGCGGGGGCTTTGTCCGTGGTTGAAAAAGCCGGTATTTCCCCGGCCAGTTCGATTCCGATCATCAGCCCCAAACCGCGCACCTGGCTGATGACGCGCGGATATTTCGCGGCCAGCGCCGCCAGTTTTGTCTTGAGGAATTCACCCGTTTGCCGGGCGTGGTGCGCCAACTGATCGCGCTCGATCACTTCGAGCACCTTCAATCCCACCGCGCACGCCAGCGGCGATCCGCCAAAAGTCGAACCGTGCGTCCCGGCCCCCAGCACGTCCGCCCACGGCTGCCGCACCCAAAATGCCCCCATGGGAAATCCGCCTCCCAACGACTTGGCCATGGCGATTCCGTCCGGCAGAAACCCGGCGGCGGCGGTTGGATTGGCCGCGCCTTCCAAAATGCGCTGAAAGCTTTGGAAGCGGCCGGTCCGAAAATGGCCGCATTGCACGCCATCCATGAGCAGCAACAACTTTTTCTCATCGCACAATTGGCGCAGGCCCAGCAAATACTCCGCCGTGGCGGGCACCACTCCCCCTTCGCCCTGCACCCCTTCGATTAAAACCGCCGCCGTCGCCGGCGACAGCGCCGCGCGCGCCGCCGCCAGATCGTTAAAGGGAACATGGCGAAAGCCCTGCACCATCGGCTCAAAACCCTTTTTGATTTTCGCCTGCCCGGTCGCAGAGATGCCGGCGAGCGTCCGGCCGTGAAATGAATTCTCCACCGTGAGGATTTCAAACCGTCCTTCGTCGTGGCCGAACTTGCGGGCCAATTTGAAGAGGCCTTCCGCGGCCTCGCCGCCACTGTTGCAAAAGAATATTTTCCCGGGGCCAATCAGACTGACGAGTTTTTCCGCCAGCCCGCCCTGCGGCTCCTGGAAATAAAGATTGGAAACATGGACCAGCTTGCGCGATTGCTCCGTCAGCGTCCGGGTTATTTCGGGATGGGCGTGTCCCAGCGCGCAGACCGCGATCCCTCCGCCAAAATCCAGGTAACATTTCCCATTGACGTCCCAAACGCGCGACCCCTCGCCGCGGTCCAGCGCCAGGTCGAACCGCGCATAAGTGGGAATGACGTTTTTTTGGAACCGTTCCTGAATGGCTTGCGTATGGTTTCGCACCACGGCGACGGGGATGGGCAGGATGTCTCTCATTTTTCAACCTGCGATCCGGCCGATGCTTTTCCCGGCAAATAATGTGTTTGCTTCATCATGGATGGATACATTGGCATGATTGCCCGGCGGATTCAATCATTGCGCGAGGCAAAGCGCAAAATTGTTCAACTTGTGTTTTTTTGGAAATGGAAGATAATTCAACCATGAGCGTAACCGGAAAAGTCAAGAACGGTGTGGTGGTTCTGCCGCCGGGGACAACATTGCCGGAAGGCGCCGATGTGAAAGTGGAGACTCTTGAACTCGCGCCGCAAGACGACCCATTCCTTGCCGCTGTGCGCAAAACGGCCAAACCGCGCCCCCACTGGCCCAAAGATTATGCCCTCAACCACGGCCACTACGTCAGCGGAGAACCCAGGAAGACGAGGGCATCAAGGAAGCCCTGACGGTTGACCGGCATTTCGAGCAGGCGGGGTTCACCGCTTTGCTCAAATAATCAACCAAAATTTAAGCGGCAGGCCTGTGCCGGGATTTGTCCATATACGAGGAATCTACCGCCCGTTGTCTTTCAAAATAACCATCCGGTCGGATCCGTTGCTGGTCAAATTGACCATCAGGCCCTTCCGCGCATCCGCCGCTTTCAGCGCCTGGCGAAATTGCTTCAGATTCGTCACCGGCTGGCGGTTGATCTGGGTGATGACGTCGCCCGGCTGGATGCCTTTTGCGTCGGCGGGCGAATCGCGCTCCACCGCCGTCACGATCACCCCCGATTCAGGTTCAACTCCATACTGTTCGGCCAAATCCTTCGTCGTCGCCTGAACGGTCAGGCCAAAGGCCGGGGACCCGGTTTCTGCATCGGGCTGATGTCTGGCTTCGGCCAGTCCCGCGTCCATCGGCAACGCTTCCGTCCGCACCTTGATGGACAAATGATCCTTGCCGCGGACAACGTTCAACGCCAGGACATGGCCGGGCGGCTGCAAGAGGATCGAGTCTTTCAACTCGCGCGCCGTTTTGACCGTTTTGCCTTCCACGGAAACGATCACGTCCCCCGGGCGCAAGTCGGATTTCGAGGCCGGACCGTTGGCCGTCATGCCCACGACCACGACGCCGTCGTCCGTGTCCGGGGCCAATGGCCTGTCGAGATTCTTGAATTCGGGATACTCCCGCAACTCTTCAATGTAGATGCCAATCCACGAGCGCGTGAATTTTCCCTCGGCGATCAAGTGGTCCTTGACCCGTTTGGCCAGGTTGATCGGAACGGCAAAGCCGATGCCGGTGTTCATCCCTTCGATCATGGTATTGACAGCGATGACTTCGCCGTAAAGATTGACCAGCGGTCCGCCGCTGTTGCCCGGATTGATGCTGGCGTCGGTTTGGATGAAATCCTGGTCGGCGTAGCCCCGGGTTTCCCCTTCAAAAGACCGCCCTTTGGCGCTGACATGCCCAAAAGTCACGCTATAGCTCAACGCGAACGGGGCCCCGATGGCCAGGACGAATTCCCCCACCCGCGTGCTGTCGGAATCCCCCAGCTTGGCCGGGGTCAGGCCCCTGGCCTTTATTTTGACCACCGCGATGTCCGACTCTGGATCGGTCCCTTTGATTTCCCCGTCGTAAGTCCGGCCATCCTTGAAACGCACCACTATTTTATCCGCATTTTGGACGACGTGATCATTCGTCAAAATATAACCATCCTCGGAAACAACGACGCCCGAGCCTTCACCTTCAACTGTCTCCGGACGCGAGCCGTGCCGGTGCCTGTGGTGGCGCGGCCGGTCCTCGGGCGGGAGCAGGTCCCACCAGGCCCCTTCGTCCTCGCCGTCGCGGACTTTTTCCGTGACTTCGATCACCACCACGGCCGGCGAAACCTTGTCCGCGACCTCGATGAACGCGTCGTTGAGCTGCCGCGCCAGCGTCAGCGCGGGAGAATCCAGGGCCATGACGGACATGCCGCCGGCCATCAGGGCGGCGGCCGACAGGCCATAAAACGCAGTTTTAAACCGGCGCATATTTTTCACAGCCAAATAATCGCACGGTTGGCCGCTTTTCGCCAAAATTATTTAATGGTCGCAACGTCGGCGCTGTGCGCCGGTTTCGAGCCACAGGCCCGGCACCACACCAAATAAATCACTGTCCGCCGGCATCCGCATTTGACTTGGCGTTGGAGGACGGCTAACGTTTTCCGACGATGGCTGGCACAATACAAGATGTAATCGAAAAACTCCTCACCTTGCAAGACCGGGACCGCCGCCTGTTGCACATCAGGGACCAACTGGCGCGCATTGCGCCGGAGCGCCAGATGTTGCAAGACAAGGCCGGCGGCGCCAAGGCCAGTTTGGAGGCCGTGAAAACAAAGATCAAACTGGTTGAAACGGAGCGCAAAAAACTGGAGTTGGAAGTGGACTCGAAAAAGCAACAAATCGAAAGATATTCCCTGCAACAATTTCAAACCAAAAAGAACGAGGAATACCGCGCCCTGGCCCACGAAATTGAAACCTGCCGCGAAAGCATCGCCGGGCTTGAAGACCGGCAGTTGGAGTTGATGGAACAGGCTGAAACCTTGCAAAAACAAGTCCGGGACCTGGGCCGCGAAGCGGAGGACGCCATGAGCTTGACCGAAGGCCAGTTAAAGGAGCTGGCGGCGCGGGAACAGACCCTGAAAAGCGAGCTGGCCGAACTGGAATCCAACCGCGCCCAACTGACCGGCGTCGTCGATGCCTCCATTTTGAAGCGCTACGAACGGTTGCTGGTGCAGAAGGGGGGCAGCGTGGTGGTCGGGATTCAGCACGGGGTTTGCGGCGGCTGCCACATGAAATATCCCGTGCAATTGCTCGTCTCCTGCCAGGCCGCCCGCGAATTGGTCACCTGCCCCAATTGCGGCCGCATTTTATACTACACCCGCGACATGGACCTGGCGGTCGCCGACTAAAGCGGCTGTAGCTCTGGAAACATGGAATTCCATCCGCGCCGGTGCTGCCAGTAATCCGGGTCGCGATGGAGATGCTTTACCGCCCAAATCACGATCACGCCGCCTTCAATCGTGTAATAAATGAAATGCCGTAAGGAAAACGCTGGATGAGGCAACGCCGCACATCCTCCTCAATAATGCGCCAAACAAGAGATTCTTGACATTGACAGGGGGGGGTGAGACGTCCATTCTGGTAACAAATGACGACTGTTAAACCGTGGGTCCGAGTCTCAGCATGGGTGATGATGTTTGGCATCGGGCTTTTTATGGGGCTAAATCACCTTGGCGCTCAAAAGCCGGTTACTGACGACTCTCTTGTTATATCCCCTGTCATAGACGGCGACCAAGGTGATTACGCGCTCGCTTGGAAGAATTTCAAGCGGGATCTCCAGGCGAATCTGGACCAGGCGTTTCCAACCAAAAGAATACAGGTTAAAGTTAATGAGGGATTCAAAACCACAACCCACCAACTGGCCGCCCTTGCGTCCGGGGCGACTCAGCAGATATTTGCCTTAAGTTGTGGAAATACCGCCATGGCTCTCCTGAACCCCTCACGTTATCATTATCAGACGTCGTTTGTGCTTTCCGATCCCAATAACCAACCGCTGACGTACCGGCCAATATTCATAGTCACACGTAGTCCCCGATTCTCTCAATTTGTTGCCGCCTGCTCAAACTTGACACAGCTTGCCACTGTTTTGGATGGCCATACCAATCTGCAATTTGGTGTCGGGGTGCCATCCTCGCTGTCCAGTTACCGCATACCTATGTTGGTTATGACGGATGGACGCCATAAGTGGAATACAACGCCATGCGACCATCAGGCCGATTTGATCGAGAAGGTTGTCTCCGGCGAGATTTTAGCCGCGTGTGTCGCAGACGATGTTCTGAGAGTCTCCGGCAAGTGGGACCGCGTCCAGGAGATCTACTTAGGCGGAGATGGGGTCAATCCGCTCCTGACCAATGCCTTCCCCGCCATTTCTTTTGGCTGGCGATCCGACTTGTCCCATGAGCTTCAGGATTGCATCTCAAACACGTTTGAAACTCATCTTTGGCTCAAGGATTACGAATTCACGAACGCTTACGCAGGAATTAAGGGCATTCAAGTCGGGGGCATCGTCAAGATTGATAGTGCGGATCGTCTCTGGGCCGGCGTAATCGCAATAATGAAACTCCCTGTTCCGCTGCCAGGTCCCCAATAGAGCACTTCCATCATGACGCATTTATCCGGAATTACTTATGATTCCAACAGGGACATCCCAAGTGATGGGTCTTCACTCCTTCTATGGGGTGAACACCTTATAGTCAAATCGAAATGATTATAAGATGTTTGCGTCGGATTGCGTAGGTTGATAAAAACCATAACGCAAACAACAGAAGGAGATACGCATGATGAAAACACTGAATCCACAGGCGCTCCGAGCCGGCGACGCGCTAAAATCCCCCCGCCCATGAGCGCCACCAACTCTTCCAGGAGTCCGTTTGTTCCCCAGAGTGTGCCGGAAAGCTTCATGAAATCGAGGCTTTACCAGGCATTTTGCGCCGAGAAAACGGAAATACTCCGTCACAAATGGATCGAGAGCGAAAAAGCAGGTCGGGACATTGGATTTGACGTCGCTCTCATCGATTGGATGGTCCATCATCATGCAGCCTGGCGCCGAGCCTATATCGCCAGGCTCGGAGCTGAAAAAAAGGCATAAATCCCACGCAATGCCGCTCATCGTGAAGGCCATCGGGTTAAAAAAGGAACGGGACAAATCGCACTTGCGCCGTCTTCCTAACGGCTCTTGTCATTTGGATTTGCACGCGCTACATTCTGGTTGATTTCGGAAGGGCGGAGAATCGCTTTCGTCCTGAGAGGGACGGAGGAGGAAAGTCCGAACACCGGAGGGCGCGATGCCGCGTAACCCCGAAAACATTCGGGGATAGACGCGGGCGGAATGCTTTAAGGCATTTCGACGGACAGTGCCACAGAAAACAAACCGCCCCGCCCGCAAGGACGGGGTAAGGGTGAAAAGGTGAGGTAAGAGCTTACCGCCTCGCGGGTAACCGCCAGGGCACGGAAAACCCCATCGGGTGCAAGGCCAAATAGGAAACCGGGGGGCGGCCCGCTCCGCGTTCCGTTCTGCGGAACAGGTTTCGGGTACTGGCTGCTGAGACAAATGATTCTCTCCCCCGATTCTGTCGGGGCAGACAAAATTCGGCTTACAGCCCTTCTGAAATCTTTACTCGCGCCGTTCCCGCGCGGGCGCGGCGGCCAAATGAGCGCCAAACCATTCCCGCGCCAGCCGCCCGACTTCCTCCAGCGCGCCAGGCTCCTCGAACAGGTGCGTGGCCCGCGGCACAATTTCCATCTTCGTTTTGCCCCGCAATTGCGCCAGCGCCAGCCGGTTCAATTCAATGACTTGTGTGTCCCTCCCGCCGACGATCAACAAGGTGGGGGATTGGACCTGCCGCAACGCCGGCCCTGCCAGGTCGGGACGTCCTCCGCGGGAAACCACCGCGGCCACCCGCTCCGGCCGTTGCGCCGCCGCCAGCAGGGCCGCCCCGGCCCCGGTGCTGGCCCCGAACAGTCCGATCGGCAATTCCGGTTCCCGGCGCGACATCCAGTCAATCGCGTGGACCAGCCGTTCCGCCAGGAGCGCCACATCAAAACGAAGATGCGTCGTCTGCAGGTCAATCACTTCTTCGTCGGCCGTCAGCAGGTCGAACAGCAACGTGCCCAAATTCCCTTCCCGGAGCGCCGCGGCCACGAACCGGTTCCTCGGGCTGTGGCGGCTGCTCCCGCTGCCGTGCGCAAACAGCACAACTCCCTGCGCTCCCTCCGGCACGGCCAACTCCCCTTCCAGGGAGACGTTCCCCGCCGGCACCGTGACCCGCGTTCCAGGATCGTTCAAATCTTTCACAACTCCTCCCGCAACAGTGTTTGCTCCGGCCGGGCCAGCCGGAATTTCGATCCTTGTTGCAGCAACTCCTGCACCTCCTCGTCGGTTGTTTGGGTAAAATCCTCGTACCATTGCCCGACGCCTTGAAACCCCTCCGGCGTCTGCACACAGACGATCTCCACCCCTTCCCGCTCGAATTCCTGGTAAGTTTCCTTCGCCGCGACGGGCGCCGCCGCAATGATCCGCTCCGGATGATGTTCCCGCACCGCAGTCACCGCCGCCCGCATGGACGCCCCGGTGGCCAGGCCATCGTCAATTAGAATAACAACCCGGTCGCGCAGTTCCGGCATCCGGGCAACCTGGCAGACCTGTTCGCGCCGCTCCAATTCCCGCCGTTCGCGCGCGACGACTTCATCAATCGTCCGTTGTGGAATGCCCAGGGTCTCGATCAGCGGCGCGTTCAAAAAGCAGACGCCCCCGCTGGCAATCGCGCCCATGGCCAATTCCTCGTGCATCGGCACGCCCAGTTTTCGAACCAAAAACGCAGCCAGAGGCGCCTGCAATTTCCGGGCCACCTCGAACGCCACCGGAATGCCGCCGCGCGGCAAACCCAAAACGACAACATCCGCGCGGCTGGAGTAAGCTCCCAGTTTGTCAGCCAAAAACCGGCCTGCCTGCGCCCGGTTTTGAAATCGAAAGTTCACTCTGCGCTATTCTTGATTATGAGGATTCCTGGCGCCCTCGACCATTTGTTCATGCTCGGCCTCGTCCAGCCCCTCCTCCGCCAATTGCGCGGCGCAGGTTTGTTCATCTTCCGGCTTTTCCTTTTCAACCGGATGACCTGCCGCGTCGGGCGCTTCGTCCCATGTTACCAGGCCTGCCACCGTGTCCTCCTCGCCTTCGCCGTCGGTTTCCGCGATGGCGCCGGTCAGCTCGCGTTTGGCCTCCATGAAATCGTCCTGGTTGTAATGATTTGGCGGGCGGCCGCTAATGAGGGCGATTTCCCGTGCGCGCTCCGTCACCATGTCGCGCGTCACCGTGCCCAAACCCTTGAAATGGTCGGATATTTTTCCGTGGCCTGGGCGTGACTTTTTCATAAGTCACACTAGGCCCGAAAAAGCCGGGAATCAACCACGGATTTTCGCCTTTTTTCCCGGGGTGCGTTTCACTTTTTGGGGTGGCGCTTTCCGGCTCCTGGTCCTGATCTTAATCTTAATCCTGATCTTCCAATCTTCCCAATCTGAGGATTAAGATTATGATTATGATCAGAATTAGGAACGGCTTCCGAAGGCCTGTTTGCCGCCTGCTGTGGTTTTGCGCCACTCTGGCCGGGATGTCGACGCTTTGCGCCGGCACCGCCCCGCCTCCCGCAAATGTCCCGGCCATAATCCAGCGGAACTATGAGGCCGCGCGCCGCCACTTTGAGTCCAATCCCGATGATGTCCAGGCGGCATGGCAGTTCGGACGCGCCTGCTTTGATCGCGCCGAATTCCCGCGCGACGACGCGGAGCGGGCCAGCCTGGCCAATGAAGGCATTGCCGCCTGCCGGAAAGTGGTCGCCCGCCAGACAAACCTCGCCGCCGGCCACTATTATCTGGCCATGAACCTGGCCCAATTGGCTCGAACCAAATTGCTGGGGGCCTTGCCGCTCCTGGGCCAGATGGAGAACGAGTGGCTGACCGCCCTTGCCCTCGATGAGAAAATGGATTATGCCGGTCCCGACCGCTACGTCGGTTTGCTGTATCGCGACGCTCCCGGCTGGCCGGTCAGCCTGGGCGACACCGGCAAAGCGCGGCAGCATCTGGTGCGCGCGGTCGAATTAAGCCCCAATTTCCCCGAGAACCATTTGAACCTCGTCGAGTCCTGTTTGACCTGGGATGAAAACAGCGCCGCCGCCCGCGCGGCGGAAAAATTGCGCCTGCTTTGGCCGGCGGCGCGCAAGGAGTTTGCCGGAGAATATTGGGAGGAATCGTGGAAAGACTGGAACCAGCGCCTGGAAAAAATCCAAGCCAGACTGAATCCGCGCCCCGAAGCGCCGCCGCCGCCCAACCACAAATGAGGGCTGCGGCAGCCGCGCTTTATTGACAGTGACAGCTTGACGATTCGAGCCGCCATGACTTTACTCAAGGCATGAAAATTGCCATTGGACTTTTGGGCGCGGCCTTGTTGCTGGCCGGTTGCGTTCATCACAAGCCGGCGCCCAATTCCGCCCCGCCTGTCCGGAGCCAGCAGCCCAAAGCCGTCATCAAGCCCGATTTGCGGGTGTCGGGCCGCGTGGCCATGGTCAATGCCGGGGCCCGTTTTGTGGTCATCACTTTTCCGCCCGGTCCCGTGCCGCAAACGGACCATTGCCTGAATGTGTACCGCAACGGCCTGAAAGTGGGCGAAATCAAGGTCTCAGGACCCCAGCGCGAAAACGACACGGTGGCGGATATAACCGCCGGAGACGTCCAGCTCCACGATGAAGTCAAGGAAGAATAGGGAGGCTTCCGGCTCCTGATCTTAATCTTCGAGGATTAGGATTGGGATTAAGATTAGGAAGGAAGAGAACTGCGCTCCTTGGTGCCCGGCGTGGCCCCGGCCGATGCCAAAAAAGCGCAAGCGCAATGAGGATTTCATCTTTGCCTGCTGGTCCGGCTTCACGCCTTTGATTAATTTCAAAATGAATTATTAGATTGATATTGCATCTGAAAGATTTTTGATAAATGATTCTTATGCATGAACAAGGACCTTGCCCCCATCCGGATCGCCCTGCTGGCGGTCATCACCTCGATCCTCCTTATTTCCGCCGCGCCGGCCAATGCCGGGTCTGGGTATGCGCTCTCCGTCAACGGCACTAATTACGTCACCGCCACCATCCCTGCGCTGACCAACAACTACACCTTCAGCGCCTGGGTTAACGTAAACGTCGGCGGCACCATGTCCGGCGGACGCGTGGGTGTGCTGAGCGCCACCGACTGCTGCGGGTCCGTCGAGGTGACGATTCAGGCCCAGAGCAGTCTCGACACCGATCCGCAAAATCTCATGTTGGGCCGGTGCGGCTGCTTCAATGGCGTGAACAGCGATGGTGTCGTGCCCCTGGGCCAATGGGCGTATGTGGCCGTCACCGTTGACTCCAACAACGTGGTGAGCTATTTCATCAACGGCATCAGTGACATCTCGTGGGATGCCAGCGCCTACAACACGACCATAGGCCCCAACATCACCCTGGCCGACAACATCATCCGCACGTTCAACGGAACGTTGGACGAGGTCCAGATCTGGAGCACGGTTCTGAGCCAGTCCAACATAGTGGCTGGCATGAACCAATCACCAGACCTTGCGAACACCAACTTGGTGGCCTATTGGTCGTTTAACGACGGCTCCGGGGCGACGGCCACCAACGGGGCCATGGCGACCGGCAGCGCCTGCGATGCCACGTTGGTCAATTCCCCGAGTTGGGTCTTGTCCGGTGTTCCTTTCATTCCCGACGTGACGACCGGCGGGGCGACGAATGTCAGCCTCTTCAGCGCCACACTCACCGGCACGGTCAATCCCTGCAACCTGCCCGCCACGGCCTGGTTCCAGTGGGGCGCGAACACCAATTATGGCAACCTCACCTCCGCCACAAATCTCTCCGCCACCAACGCCAGCCTGCCCGTGGCCAACCCTGTCAGCAATCTGACGTCGGGCCTGACTTATCATTTCCAGTTGGTGGCCAGCAACAGCGCCGGGGTCACCTACGGCGGCGACCAGAGCGCGTTGGTGCTGTTTCCACCGATCGTGACCAGTTCTCCCGCCACCGGCATTTCCTCCTCTGCTGCGACACTCAATGGCACAGTCAATCCGGACGCCCTGCCGGTCATGGCTTGGTTTGAGTGGGGCTTGACCACCGAGTACGGCAGCTTCACGGCGGAGTCCTTCCCGGGCAGTGGCAGCCAGGCGCTGCCCTTGAGCTATCCCCTGACAGGTCTGGCGCCTTGCACCAGCTACCATTATCGGATCGACGCTTACAACAACCTTGGTCTGGCGCAGGGCGAAGATCAAAGTTTCACCACGCCGGATGCGCGCCGCACCATCACCGGCTGTTCTCTGACGGCTGCGGGCCACTTCCAGTTCCAATTCACCGGCGCGTCGAATTCCACTTACACCGTGCTTTGCTCGACCAACCTGGCGCTGCCCCTGGGCAGTTGGACGCCGGTCGGCTCAGTCACCAACCTCACCCCCACCCAGTACCAATTCACCGACCCGGCCACCAAGACCAACCAGCCGAAGCGCTTCTACATCCTGTGCTGGCCGTGAGCTGGAATCGGCCGAACGGCCGCTGCCCGTCAAACTGCGCCCCTTGGCGCCCGGATTTGCCCCGGCAGACTGGCAATAACTGGATTTTATGGCAGGAACTCGTCAATAAAGGTCAGATACCCTTGCCTCCCATCCAATTTCGTGTGGCGTTCGACAGATTTGCCCAGTTCCCGCAAACAATCCACCAGTAATTGCAGAGGAATGGGAGGGATGTTGTCGAGGCCGGGAATCGGACATGGTTTGCGTGCCAGCCGGAATTCGCACATGGCTTTCACGGCCTCAAATGTCGCGGCATCAAGTCCGCTCAAGCCGGGCGGTTTTGGAGTATGGCCGCGCAACTCAGCCCGGTAGGTCTGGAAGGCGGCCTCATAGGCGCGCAGCGCGGTGTAATCCGACATTTCAGGATGGGCGCGCCACATTTCCACAACGCTGAACTCCAGGTTTTGCAGAATGTCGAGTTTGTCGTCTGTCCATTTCATCGCGCCTGAATGGTGATTCAATGATCTTTGGCACAGTTTGCCAGAAAACCCGCTGCTGTCCACCAACAAACAGGGCGCGTAATGCGCCAGATTTGGGCAGGCATGAAGCGGTGGGGACGCGGAGCACCCCGTCACTGCCAACTGGAGCATTTTAAATATAAATGTAGCCGTATGCTGTTCGGTCTTGGGGAGCGCGACCGTCTCGGTCGCACTCGTCGGCGTCTCGCCGGCGAGACATTCTACGGCTGCATCCTTGTTTAAACCGCTCTAAATCCTGTCCATCTTGTTGATCCTGCCAACATTCTTCGATGCATAAGTCTTTACGGCGCAATGTCTTAAGCCAATTCTCTCAAAAATCACAACTTTTTTAAAATTTCTTTCAAAAATCTGTTGACGGCGTGATATTTTAACTGTAATATTCAGCTAATGAACAATTGAAAATGGATGATGGACAATGAAGAAAAGGGAAGAATGATGAGCGAAGAATTAAAAGGGGAATCATCGGCAGAAATAGGGAGGAGTGGGAAAATCAGGAAAAGCTTATTTTTCTGCCCAACTTATCTTTCTGCCATCCTTCCGCTGGCACCAGTTCCGCCGGGCAGGCTCGCCGCGCCGAAGCCGCTGCGGCGAAGGCGGGTCAAACCCAATCAAAGTGAATCAAACCAGTTCTGTTGGTTAAGCCGGCGGCCAGATTCGCATGCAAATCCATGACAATGAACAGCTTGCAGAATAATCAGCCTTGATCCAGTCAAACCATTGTTAATTTAGTTAATATGGTCAAAACAAGCCAATCCGCCTCGAATTTCGGTCGGTTCGTCCATGCCGGATTCTGCCAACTTCAGCCTTTAGCCTTCAGCCTTCAGCCTTTTCCTTTGACAAGCGCCCACGGCAGAGCCAATGATTTTCGATGACGGAGCAGATTCTCATTTTGGATTTCGGCTCGCAATACACCCAGGTGATTGCCCGGCGCATTCGCGAGTGCCATGTCTATTCCACCATCGCGCGCTTTGACACGCCCGCGTCCGAAATCGCCGCCCTCAATCCCAAAGGCCTGATTCTGTCCGGCGGCCCGTCGAGTGTTTATTCGACCCGGGCGCCGCTGCCGGATCCGGCCATTTTCAAAATGGGCGTGCCGATACTGGGCATTTGTTATGGCGCGCAGTTGATGGCCCAATTCCTCGGCGGCAAAGTCGAGCGCGGCCGGAAACGCGAATATGGCAAAGGCACGTTGTCAGTCACCGATGGCGCCTGCGCGCTTTTTGCCAGTCTTCCGGCGTCGCTCCAGGTCTGGAATTCGCACGGGGACAAGCTGGACAAAATCCCGAACGGCTTCAAAACCGTGGCCACATCGGACAATTCGGAGTTCGCCGCCATCGAGCACCGCGCGCGCCGGTTTTTCGGCCTGCAATTTCATCCTGAAGTGGTCCACACCCCGCGGGGCCGCGACATCATGGCCAATTTCGTCCATAAGATTTGCGGCTGCGGCACGGGTTGGACGATGCGGCATTACCTGGACCAGGCGGTGGAGGTCATCCGCCAGCAGGCCGGCCGGGAGCGCGTCATCCTCGGTCTGAGTGGGGGGGTGGATTCGAGCGTGGCGGCGGCCCTGTTGCACAAGGCGATCGGCGGCCAGTTGACCTGCATTTTTGTCAACAATGGGTTGCTGCGCGGGCGCGAAGCCCGGGTGGTGCGCGAAGTGTTCGGGCGCCATTTCAAAATCAAGCTGCAATACGAGGATGCCTCGAAATTGTTTCTGCGCCGCCTCAAAGGGGTGACCGACCCCGAGCGCAAACGCAAGGTCATCGGCAAAACTTTCATCGAAGTTTTTCAAGCGGCGGCCAAACGGGCGGGCACGGCCCGGTTTCTCGCCCAGGGCACATTATATCCGGATGTCATCGAGTCGGTGCCGATCGGAGGCAATCCGGCGGCCCTGATCAAGAGCCACCACAATGTCGGCGGCCTGCCCAGAAAGATGAAATTCAAATTGATCGAGCCGCTCAAGTGCCTGTTCAAGGATGAAGTCCGGCAATTGGGCCTGGCATTGGGATTGCCCAAGGAAATTGTATTCCGCCAGCCCTTCCCCGGCCCCGGCCTGGCCGTCCGCATCCTGGGCGAAGTCACTCCGGCGCGGTGCGACATCTTGCGCGCGGCGGACAGCATCGTGGTGGAGGAAATGAAGGCCAGCGGCTGGTATTACAAAATCTGGCAGAGCTTTGCCGTGTTGCTGCCGGTGCGCAGCGTGGGAGTGATGGGCGACGAACGGACCTATGATTTCACCATTGCCATCCGGGCCGTCGAATCGCAGGACGGCATGACGGCGGATTGGGTCAAGCTGCCCTATGATTTGCTGGAGAAGCTGTCCAACCGGATCATCAACGAGGTCAAGGGCGTCAACCGCGTTTGCCTCGATATATCGAGCAAACCGCCGGCCACCATCGAGTGGGAGTAATTGGCGCTTTAAATTTCGGCCGTTAACCCTTAAGATTCGCGCATGGCCGTGCTGCACCGAACCGTTGCCAAAACAAAATTCGTGGATTTTCTCCAAGGGCAAAAGCTGCGCATCACTCCGCAGCGCCGGGCCATCATCGACACCGTCTTCAGCACCGCGGAGCATTTTACCGCCGTGCAACTGCTCAAATGGTCCCGCCGCCGCGATAAATCCGTTTCCCGGGCGACGGTGTATCGGACGCTGCCGCTCCTGACCGCCAGCGGCTTGGTGCGGGAAATGGATTTTGGGCGGGACTACAAGTTTTACGATCCCAATTACGCCGACCATCCCGACCACAGTCATATTATATGCCAGGATTGCGATACGATTGTTGAATTTGAGAGCGATCAAATCAAACAGGTGGAAGGGGAAATGTGCCAAAAGCTGGGGTTCTCGGTGAAGACCCATCGTTTGCAGATCACCGGCAGTTGCGAAGAACTCAAACGCCTGGGCAAATGCACCCGCAAAAAAGGGTGTTAGGGCGCATCCCGGTTTTTGGCAACCATCCGTTAATCGGAGATAATCATTCGCCGCCGCCAGGCCAAAAAGAATGTCCAATCTCCAGGCACGAGCAAGGAATGAGCCCTTTTGATTTGCCATCCGGGTGGGTCGGGGTAAGATCCAGCCATCGTTGCTTGAATCTGTTTGTGCGCGAAAAATGAAATGACGCTGTTTAATGGCTTTACACAATCAACTCGAAAGCTCGGGATCATGGCTGTTTAGGCGCCGAAGTTATCTTCCGTTGTTCATACTGCCTGTCTTTTTGGTTTGTCTGGCCTCCTCCAGCTACCTCGGCCACAGCCATGTGCTCAATGAGTTTTGGCAGGCGGGTTGCATGGTCATATCGTTTTCGGGCTTGGTCTTGAGGGTGATTGTCGTGGGCCATGCCCCGTACGGAACGTCCGGCCGCAATACCCGCGACCAGGTGGCCGATACTTTAAACACCACCGGAATGTATTCCGTTGTTCGTCATCCCCTTTATCTGGCAAATTATCTCATCATCATCGGTTTCACGATGGAGTTTCACCTCTGGTGGCTGGTTCTGTTGACCTCTTGCATTTATGCGCTGTACTACGAGCGCATCATGCTGGCGGAGGAAGCTTTCCTGCGCGCCCGCTTCGGCGCGGTGTTCGAACAATGGGCGGCGGCGACCCCCGCGTTTATTCCCAAGTTCGGCGGTTGGCGGCCCTCGCCGGTTCCGTTCTGCTGGCGAACGGTGCTGCAACGCGAGTACAACGCATTTTTCCTGATCATTACGGTGTTTTTCCTGCTGGACCTGATTGGCGATTCCATCGCCGAAAGACGTTTCAAGCTCGATGCCACATGGTTTGGCATTTTCATCGGCGGGTTCGTGATTTTTGCCACCTTGCGCACCCTCAAGAAGCGCACGCGTTTGTTGACGGTCGAAGGAAGATAGGAACGCGCCAGATTTCGCTTTTATTAACTTGCCGCCACGGCTTAAAATCCCTAAGACTTCTACGTTTACGGTTATTCGCACAGGCATGGCCACCAAAGCGCATCGCGTAAAGAGACGATTGAAGGGCCGCAAAAAGACGCTGCGCCCTCCTGTGCGCCGCCGTCGCATCCGCCGTCCTGCGCCGCGGCGGCGCGTCTTGCGGCGGCCCGTGCGGAAAGTTGCCGTGACCGCCGCCAGCCCTGTTCCGGAGCGGGCAGCCGCCGATGTCCCGCGCGATGAGGAAGCGTATGCCGTGGTGCCCGAGAGGGAACGTTCCGGCTACGATGGCGATACCGCAATCAAGCTTTACTTGCGCGAAATCGGCCAGGTCAAACTCCTGACGCCCCAGGAAGAAATCCAATTGGCGGCCCGCATCAAAAAGGGCGACAAAAAAGCCCGCGAACTCATGATCAAGGCCAACTTGCGTTTGGTCGTCAAGATCGCCCATGACTATGAAAATTTCGGCCTGCCTCTGCTGGATTTGATCAACGAAGGCAACATCGGTCTGATGAAGGCGGTCGAGCGTTTTGACCCGGCCAAGGGCGGCAAGTTGTCCACCTACGGTTCGTGGTGGATCAAGCAATCCATCAAGCGCGCCCTGGCCAACCAGTCCAAGACCATCCGGCTGCCCGTCCATTTGGTGGACAAAATCTCCAAAATGCGCCGCACCGCCATGAAATTGCAGGAGATATTCGGCCGCGAACCGACCGATGAGGAATTGGCCGAGGAAATGGGGATGTCCCCGTCCCGGGTCGCGCAGATGCGCATGGCGGCCATCCGGCCCGCTTCCCTGGACGCGCCCATTGGGGATGATGACTCGAACAATTTCGCCGAGGTCGTTCAGGATGAGAATGCCGACACGCCTTACCAGCATCTCGAGGAAAAAACCGTCACCAGGATGTTGCGCGAGATGGTCAAAACTCTCGACCAGCGCGAAGCCACCATCCTGCAATATCGCTTCGGATTGGACGGCGGGAGTGAAAAAACGCTGGAGGAAGTCGGCGTAAAATTCGGGGTGACTCGCGAGCGGGTGCGGCAAATTCAAAACATCGCGCTGCACAAGCTGCGCCGGATGATCGAGAAACTTGAGGCTGTCAAATCCTAAGCGCCTGTCCTACTGTGCTGCCCATGACAACTAACGATGTGTCGGTTGAAGATCTGGCCGGCGCCATTCGCAACATCCCGGATTTTCCAAAGGCCGGCATTCAGTTCAAGGACATTACCCCCGTTCTGGCCGATGCGCGCCTCTTTGCCGGCTCGATCGACCATTTGACCGGCCGTTTTCCGCCGGGTGCGGTCGATGCGGTGGTGGGCATTGACGCGCGCGGATTTATCTTCGCCGCCGCCGCCGCTTACCGGCTCAAGTGCGGTTTTATTCCGGTGCGAAAACAGGGCAAGTTGCCTTATCGTACTTACGAACAAAGCTACGATCTCGAATACGGGTCCAACACCATTGCCATCCACATCGATGCCGTGCGGCCCGGCAGCCGGGTCTTGTTGATTGACGATCTGCTGGCGACCGGCGGGACGGCCGCCGCCGCCGCCAAGCTGTTGCAGCGCCTGGACGTGACCATATTGGAGATGTCCTTCCTGATCGAATTGAGCTTCCTGAAAGGACGCGAAAGACTGGCAGGTTTCCCGGTGCGTTCGCTGGTGGTGTATTGAGCGGCGGCCATGATCGTCTGGCTGCAATCCTTTGACGTCTCGCTCTTCCGCTTCATCAACCTGTCGTTGACCAATTCGTTTTTCGACAAGCTGATGCCGTTCATGAGCGATTCTCCCTGGTTCGCCTGCCTGCTGCTTGCCCTGGCGGTTTTTCTGGTTTGGAAAGGCGGGGCGCGCGGGCGCGTTTGCGTGCTGATGCTGGCCCTGTCGTTGTGCCTGGGCAACTGGCTGGTTTGCGACTCGATCAAAAATGCCGTGGCGCGGTTGCGGCCATTTCAAACCCTTCCCGACACCATCCTGCGAGTTGGCAAGGGCGGGAGTTTCAGCCTGCCTTCCTCCCATGCGGCCAATTGGTTTGGCGCGACCATGGTGCTGCTGGTTTATTACCGCCGCACTGCCTGGGCCATGCTGCCGCTGTCGCTCCTGGTCTGCCTTTCACGGGTTTATAACGGCGTCCATTATCCGGGCGATGTGATGGCCGGGGCGGTTTTGGGCGCGGGTTACAGTGCGGCGGTCATTTGGCTCTTTGACGCCCTCTGGCAATTCCTTGGCCCCCGCTGGTTCCCGCTCTGGAAGGCTCAATTGCCCTCGCTGACCCATCCGGTGGTCGTCCCGGCCAGGCCCGCCGACGCCAGCGACCACAGTGTCCGCGATGCGCAATGGCTGCGGTTGGGTTATCTGCTGACGGCATTTCTCTTTCTGGCCGGCATGGCATACCTGGCAGCGGGCAAAATCGAGCTGTCCGAAGACGAAGCCTATCAGTGGCTCTGGTCCAAACACCCCGCCCTCTCCTATTACAGCAAACCGCCGTTGATCGCCTGCACCCAATTCCTGGGCACACACATCTGGGGCGACAACGAATTTGGCGTGCGCTTTTTTTCGCCCGTCATCGCCGCCGTCATGTCGCTGCTGGTGCTCCGATTCATGGCCCGCGAAGCTGGCGGCCGGACCGCGTTTTTTTTGCTGCTGGTGATGAGCGCCACTCCGCTGCTGGCTTTGGGCTCGGTCGTGATGACAGTCGATCCGTTGTCCGTGCTGTTTTGGACGGCGTCCATGCTGGCCGGATGGCGGGCCGTTGGTCCGGCGGGAACGACGCGCCAATGGCTGTGGGCCGGCCTGTGGATGGGCCTGGGGTTTTTAAGCAAGTACACCAATCTGTTTCAAGTCGTGTGCTGGGGCGTCTTTTTCTTGCTCTGGCCGCCGGCCCGGTTGCATTTGCGGCGGCCCGGTCCCTGGCTGGCGCTGTTGATCGTGGTTTTGTGTTCGCTGCCGGTGGTGATTTGGAACAGTCAACACCATTGGATCACCGTCGCGCACGTGGCCAGCGACAGCCAGTTGGGCGAGAAGTGGCATCGGACTTTTGCGCTGGATTTTCTTCTCACCGAGGCCGGTGTGCTCAATCCCGTGTTTTTCGCGGGTGCGCTCTGGGCGGCCATCGGTTTTTGGAGCGGAGGCCGGCGCGAACCTTTGCCATTGTTTTGTTTCAGCATGGGCGCGCCGTTATTCTTGACTTTTTTCGCGCTCAGCTTTCACAGCCGTGTCCTGGCCAATTGGATTGCGCCCTCCATTGTGCCGCTTTTCTGTTTGATGGCCGTTTACTGGACCGCGCGCTGGAAGCAGTGGGCCTCGTGTCTGAAACCGTGCCTGGCCGTCGGCATCGGCATTGGAATCTTTGCCGTGGTAATGGCGCATGACACACAATTGCTCAACAAGCTGGTTCACCGGCGTCTTCCTGCCCGGCTGGACTTGCTGCATCGCGTGCGCGGCTGGAAGGAAATGGCTCAGATTGTTGGCCAGGCCCGCCGGGACGTTGAAGCGCAGGGCAAGCCGGCCTTCATCCTATGCGAACACTACGGGTTCACCTCGCAGATTTCGTTCTATCTGCCCGAAGCCAAAAGCCGGGTGAGCACGGACCCGCTAGTCTTTTATTACGGCACGCTAAAGCCGGACAATCAATTTTACTTTTGGCCGAATTATCTCAACCGCACCGGACAAAACGCGATCTTCGTCCGCGAAATTGAAAAACCGCAGCTTCGTTCCGGCTGGTTCCCCCTCTGGTGGAACCAAAGCGGTGATCTCTACCTGAACGATGTTCCGGAGACGCGTCCGTTGCCCCCGGAAGTCCGGCAGGAATTTGAATCCATCAGCGATCTCGGCATCAAAGACGTGGTGGCGGACGGCAACGTTGTGCGCCGCATCCAGCTTTTCGAATGCCGGAACCTTCGCTGAGCCTTGGTTCCATCCGTCTCATCCGTCCATTGGTCCTATTCGTCCCTTTGGTGGTGGCCATTATGTCGTCATTCATGCTTGGGCAGCTTTCCAAGTTTGACTTGCATAGCCGGGAAACTTAGATTTACCACATGTCGGGTGTTGATTCCAGTACAGTCGCCGCTCCGGTCAGCGCATCGCCGCCCCAGTTTTCGCTGGGGTGGAAGCAGATCACGGAGGCGGTGGAGCCTTTCCGGCAACAGGTCGCCTTGCGCCTGGCCGCTCAAACGCAGGAGTTTGAACCGCAAATAGCTGTCTTTGCGCAATATGCCCTGACCGCGCAAGGCAAACAGTTGCGGCCGATGCTCGTTGCCCTTAGCGGCGACGCGCTGGGCGAAGTCAACGATTCCCATTTGACCGTGGCTGTCATCATCGAAATGGTCCATTTGGCCACCCTGGTGCATGATGACGTTATCGATGAAGCGCAACTGCGGCGCGGCCGGTTGACGCTGATGGCCAATTGGGGCAATGAAGTTTCGGTTCTTTTGGGCGACTGCCTTTTTGCCCACGCCTTGAAACTGGCCGCCAGTTTTCCCACCCCTGAGATTTGCCGGGCTGTGGCCGCCGCCACCAATACAGTCTGCGCGGGCGAAATCCTCCAAACCTGCTCCCGGGGGGATTTCAACGTCGCCCGCAACCATTATTTTAAAATGGTGGCCATGAAAACGGGGGAACTCTTCGCGCTTTCCTGCGATTTGGGCGCTTGTTTAAGCCAGGCGACCGACGCGCGCCGGGAGTCCCTGCGCCAATATGGCATGGCCTTGGGCACGGCTTACCAGTTGTATGACGATTGCCTGGATGTTTTAGGCTCGGAATCCGTCGCCGGCAAAAGCCTGGGCGCCGATCTGGCCAAAGGCAAAATGACACTGCCGATGCTCATTGTGCGCGAACGCTCCACGCCACAGGACCAAAACCAGTTGCGACAGTGGCTGGAGAACTGGGAGCCGGCTTTCCTGCCCGAAGTGGTCGAATTGATCGAAAAATACGACGCTTTCGCCGGGTCCCGCCTTGTCATCCAGGACTATTTGGACGCCGCCCGGCAGGCGCTGATGCCCTTGCCGTCGTCAGAAGGCCGCGCCGGTTTGATGGGATTGACTGAATTTTTGGCGGAACAAACCGAGGCTTTGGGGGTTGCTTATTAAGAGATCTTGCGATGGAGAGGAGGATAATACGAAAGCACAACTGGAAAAACCCCTGGTTCGCTTGCCGGCCGTCATTCCTGAAGAGGCGGAGGGCGTGGAAAGCGGGCAAATCAGCGACCTGACCCTGGTGCGAAACGCCCAGCGCGAGGATGTCCGCGCTTATGACGAACTGGTGCGCCGCTACCAGGAACGCATTTACGCCACCGTGTACCACATGACCTCCAACCACGAGGACGCCAATGATTTGGTCCAGGAAACGTTTATCAAAGCCTATCGCGCCTTGAAAACCTTCAAGGGCGACTCGAGCTTTTACACCTGGGTCTATCGCATCGCGGTGAACAAGACCATCAATTTCCTGAAGCAGCGCAAAAACCGCCTGCACATGAGCCTGAACGACGTTGACCTCAATGCGGAAAATGATCCCGACCTGGTGGCTCTGGTCTCGGAGAAGACGCCGCGGCGCGATTTAAACATGGCCGAGTTGCAGGACAAATTGAACGCCGCCATGCTCAAACTGTCAGAACACCATAGAATGGTTGTAACGTTGCATGACATTCAGGGCCTCTCCCATGAGGAGATCGGCGAAATCATGGATTGCAACATCGGCACCGTGCGGTCGCGCCTCTTTTACGCGCGGCAGCAATTGCAGGGGTATTTGTTGGACTATCTAAAATAAACGCAATATGAACTCTGATCCGGATGAATTTGAGACATTGCGCAAATTAATGGCCTTGAAGCGGCACGAGCAGCCGCCGCCCGAATACCTGCATCAATTATCCAGCAGGATCAGGACGCGCATCGAGCGCGGCGAAGGGCAGTTGAACTTGTGGGACAGGCTCTCCGCCAACTTCTCTTTGCGGCCCTGTCTGGCCTATGCGTTTGGGTTGACGGTGTGCGGCGCGCTCGGTTTGAGCGCGATTTCCATGGTCAAGCAGGAGATGGAGCAGGCCGCCGACTCATCGCCCGGCGCGACGTTGAGAGGACCCTCCCCCGCGGGGGCGTTCGCCAGCCAATTCAAGCCGGCCACACCTCCCTTGCACGTCGCCAATTGGCTGGGCAACACAAACCCAACCGCCGAGTCCCAACCGGAGCTTCCCTTGTTCGGCACAAGTCGCGCCGCGCGACCCGTTTTGTACGAGGCGGGAAACTGACGGCTTGACCGTCAGGACATCGGGCGTGCGGGAATTCGCAGATGGATTTGCTTTTGTTGGGGCAGCCGTTATTCTCCGGGCGTGGAACGAAATCTGAATCCCTCTGTTGATGCCGGGCGGCAACGGCTTATCGCCAATGTCCTGAACACGTTGTAACCCGCCGCCGTGTCCACCGATTCCATAAAACATCCAAAAGGGTTTCGCGCGCGGCGCGGATTGAACTGGGGTTTTATCGGGCTGTTGTACACCTCGTTCTACATGTGCCGCTACAACCTGCCGCTGGCCAGCGACGCCATCAGGAATCAATATGGGTTTTCTCTGGCACAGATCGGGGATATTATCTCAACAACGACCCTGGCCTATGCCTTCGGCCAGATCATCAACGGGCTTATCACGGACCGAATTGGTGGCAAACGGGCAATGCTGATTGGAGCGGCTGGAACAGTGATTATGAATTTCCTGTTCGGTGTTGCCTCGTTTATGAGTTTGTTGGGATTATTCATTGCCATTCGAGGGGTCGATGGTTACCTCCAGGCCTTTGGCGCGCCCGGCATGGTGAAAATGAATGCCGCATGGTTCGCTCATCGGGAGCGCGGGCGTTTCTCCGGCATTTTCGGTTTTATGATTAATCTCGGCCGCTTCGGGATTAACAGCCTGGGACCGGCCCTGCTGGCTGGATTTACGATTCTCGGCTTGATGAGTATTCCCCCGTTGCATTGGCGCTGGTTGTTTTGGGCGCCGTCCATCATTTGCGCGGTCGTCGCCACCGGCATGGCCCTGACGGTGAAGGAAACCCCGGAGGAAGCCGGCTGGGTGGGTGTCATTGCCGACGATACGGGGCACGACACAGAGGGAGTTCGAGCGACTTTCCGCCAGGTTTTTCGCGCCACCGTCACCAATCCAGTGGTATGGGTCACCGCTTGCGCCTATGCCTGCACGGGAGCAGTGCGGTCATCAGTGGATTATTGGTGGCCGATTTACATAAAGGACGCGTACCAATTGGATTTTCATACCGCTCGTTTCAAATACCTGGGGTTCCTGATCCCGTTGGTTGGCTCAACGGGTTCATTGGTGGCCGGGTATGTTTCCGACATCGTGTTCAAAGGTCGCCGCGCGCCGGTTGCCGCGATGTTGTATTTTCTGCAAACGGGTTTCATTTTGCTGGCGGCGCAATTTCACACCCCCGACTCGGCCATTCTGTTTTTCGTGCTCATTTCCTTTGCGGTCAATTCCACCCATTCCATTCTGGGCGCCGCCGCGCCGATGGATATCGGCGGACGGCGCTTCGCGGGCTTTGTCTTCGGAGTGATTGATTCCTTTCAATATTTCGGAGCCAGCCTCGCCGGGCATTTCCTCGGCAAACTGCTCGACAAAAGCATGAGCAATTACTTTTATTTCATGGTGCCCTTTGGCCTGATCGGCGGGGTGTTGATGCTGTCCATTCTGGGCAAAGTGACCCATGTCGCCCGCCCTGAGCAGCCGTCAGCGGGAGATGCCACATGAAGGATCATCCCATCGTCATCGCCATTGATGGCACCAGCGCCAGCGGCAAAAGCACCGCCGCGCGGCTGGCGGCCAAAACGCTCCATTACGCCTATGTCGATACCGGCGCCATGTATCGCGCCCTGGCCTGGTATTGCGTCAAAAGCCGCGTGGATGTCACCGACCCCGTGGCCGTGGCGCGCGCCTGCCGCCGCTGGAAAACAACCCTGGTGTGCGAGGAGGGGGCGGCGCGCCGCGTCCGTTTCCTGGTCGGCGGCTATTTCCCGGAAAAGGAGATCCGCACGCCGGAAATCACCATCGCCGCTTCCCACGTCGCCGCCGTCCCCAAGGTCCGCGAGTGGATGAAAAAGAAACAGCGCGAGTGCATTCGCTTTGGCAATCTGGTCATGGAAGGGCGCGACATCGGCAGCAACGTCTTCCCGGAAACGGACTTTAAGTTCTATCTCGACGCCTCGCTTTCCGAGCGGAAGCGCCGCCGCCAGGCGGAGGGGGTGCAGGACAACCTCGCCGCCCGCGATGAGCGCGACAGCCAGCGCAAGGCGGCGCCGCTCATGGTCGGGCTGGGCGCGGTTTTTATTGACACTTCGGGGCAGACGCCGGAACAAACCAACCGGCTCATCATGGCCGAATTCCAGCGCCGGCTGGCGCAAAGAAAACGATGAGCCGCAAAATCAAACTGGTCTCCATTGACGGCGACGGCTGCCTGTTTGCCTACACCCAAATCGGCAGCGCTTTTCATTCAAGCTGGGATGCGGTGGCCTTTGCCTACGGCTTGAAGGAAACCTGGGATGCGCGCGCCAAAAAATATGCCGGACAGAGAAACCAGAGCGAGCTTTGGGCGCAGGAGGATGCCGCCGACCTGCGCGGCCGGCCGGTCAGCCTGGCCGCGCCCACACTTTATCCCATCCCCTATTCCAACGGGGCCAGGGAGTTTTTAAAGGCGTCCCGGGGCCGCCTGGTGCGGGGCCTCCTTTCGGGCTGCCTGGATGTCGTCGGCAAAAGGGCCGCCGCCGAAACGGAATTGGACTTTTGTTTTTGCAACACCCTGCGCGCGGACGCCGGAGTTTTTTCCGGCACGATGGAGTACACCGTTCCCGTCTGGCAAAAGCACTTGTTCATTGCCGAACTTTGCAAAAAATATCAGGTTGCGCCCGAGGAGATTTGCCACGTGGGCGATCACGAGAATGACATGGCCTGCTTTGAACAAGTTGGCCTGCCCGTCGCCTTCAATCCGAAAAAGAAAGAGGTCGCGCGCCTGGCGAAGCATGTCATCAACGACTTCCGCGAGTTGAACAAGATTCTTGGCCTGGCTTGAATCACCGGTATTCTTCCCGGAAAATTTTCCAGCGCGACAGGTCCATTGTTTTTTCCCCGGAATCCAGCTTTTTGATGACCGCAACCACGTCCTCCAAGTTGTCATATATTTGGTCGTCGGGCAGCGTCCCAAAAATCCAGAACGGGCAGGCGCGGCGGCCTTCCGCCACCACCAAAAAAATCGGTTTCTTCATGCGATTGGCCCAGAAGACTTCCTCGGCCGTGCCCCACGAGGCGGTCTTGGCGGAAATGCACGCAATCAGAAAATCGGCGCGGTCCACCAGGCTCAGGTCTTCCACGCGGATTTTTCGCATGATTTTGGACAATTCCTTGTAGCCGCCTTCCGCGCGCAATTTGGCCAGCCTGGCAACGTGTTCCTTGTCTTCGTTGACCGAATCCAGGAAGGGTTTGTTGAGAGGATCAAACAAGATGATGCCGGTGTCCTTCAATTCTGTCTTGACCATGTCCCGCCATTGACTTGGCGCGTTGCTGTTTTCGATGTTCCCGGCCAGGTAACATTTGGTCCTGTTTAAAAGGTGTTTGGTCATGGTGCTGCCAGTCTCTTTACCGTTTTCGTTGGAGGACAGCCTACGCCATTCCGCCAGTCAGTCAATTAAAGACAATTAAGAAGTCGGAATTAAGAATTAAGAAACATGAGAAGCAGCCAACACTGGAACCGCGCAGCGGCTTTCGGCAGAGAGCCGGTGAATGCGGCTCCATCATTTTTTGACCCATCCCCTTCCCACACAATTGCCTTTCAGTTTGCAACCCCGAACCCCGAATGCTTTCGGGGTTGATTTTGATTTTCTCAAGAGGAATCCGCCCTGGAAAAAAACAGTGAAAATTTCCGGGTTTTTCAAGTAAAAACGAAAGTTGTCAAGGGGAAAATTGCGCAAAAAAACCGTGAAAGTTTCGGCATTTTGTCCATGGAACAGTCGCAACCAGTTGTCAG
>Ga0181526_10000821_pt1 | contig 31505 bp, 30 predicted proteins | sample PEATcosm2014_Bin_35_FD_119750 | JGI IMG/M metagenome (GOLD analysis project Ga0181526, IMG submission 119750) | Peatland microbial communities from MTU Mesocosm Facility, Houghton, MI, USA - PEATcosm2014_Bin06_30_metaG | ecosystem: Environmental > Terrestrial > Soil > Wetlands > Peat | place...
CACTTTCGACCACTGCTCATCGTCGAACCAAAACAAATCTGCGCTCATCGGGTTGGTCTCCAAATCGGTTGACCAAACCCTTGAATCCGAAGACGATTAATTAGGTCCTAACCCTAGGTGACAATCGAAGCGCCCGCCACCGCCGCCTCCGCCTGCCAGTCCTTGCCGAGTGCCGCGCTTCCCGGAAACACCAGCGATTTGATCACCACCGGCACGGCGCCCGAGGTGTCGAGGATCGCGCCGATATCGACATAGTCGAACTCTTTCAGTTCGAGTCCGTCGATTGAGACGATCGGGTTTTCAATCCGCATCTCTTCACGATAATGAATGCCGATCAGCCCGCCGACATCGCCGTCGCCGGCAAGCACGATGGGATGGCCGCGAGCGAGCAGCGTCTGCAAGCCATCGGCGACACCTTTGCAGAAATCGTCGAGCCGCCGGAACGTCGCCGAGCCGCGCCAGGAGACGAATACCGCGACCGGGCTGTCGCCGCTGCCGAGGTCGAGGCGCTTCAGCGCGCTCCCGATCGCCGAGGCGACGGCGCCCGGGTCGATCGTCTCTTCGCCGAGCGGCAGCTCGGGCGTGATCACCGGCACGTTGCGCAGCGGCAAAGTCTCGAGCGGCGACACGAAAATCGTCGAGCCGGAAACCTGCATGGTGTATTGCGAGGCGCCGATCACGGTGGCGCGGATGCGCGCTTCGGGCCGCGCTAGCGGCACGCCCCAGGTTCGCAGCCGGCTGCGCAATTCGGCTGCAAGCTCCGGCCCGAGATCGCCGAACGCTTTGGCTTCGCCGCCATAGATGTATTCGGAGACGCCGCCGGAAAAACTCACATCGGATATGTCGCAGCGGTTGGTCAGTGGATCGAGCCGCAACAGGTCGGCGCCGCCGGCGCTAGGGGAGCCGCCTCGCATCGCTTCGAACAGGCGATCGGCCATCGAAGCGGCGAGGCCGCGCGCGTGTTCCTCGGTGAGCGTCGCCCCTGGTTCGAGTGCGAGTCCAAGCGCCGCGCCGAAACGCCGGCCGGCTTCTTCGAGGCGGACGACGCGGCGCTCTGCGTCGAGTACGACAAGCCGCGCGCCGATGTCGAGCGCGGTGACGTCGGTGACTTTGCCGTCGGCGCAGATCGCTAGTTTGGCGGTGCCGCCGCCGACATCGACATTCATCACCGGCTTGCCGTTGCGGATCGAGCGCGCCACGGCGCCGGAACCGTAGGCCGCCATCACGGATTCCAGACTGTCGCCGGCCGAGACCGCGACCATGCGGCCGGCCTCCCGGGCGAACAATTCGCCGATGGCGCGCGCATTCTTCCGCCGCACCGCAACGCCGGTGAGGATCAGCGCGCCGGTATCGATCTCGTCGGGTTCGATCTTGGCGTCTTTATATTGGCGCGCGATGAAGTCGCCGAGCGCCGCGGCGTCGATCGTGTCGGGCCCCGAATAGGGGGTGAGCAGAATGTCGGACTGATAAAAGCTCTCGCGCTCGGTAACCACATAGCGGGAATCGAGCCGCTCCAGCACGATGCGCGAGAAAACGAGATGCGACGTCGAGGAGCCGATATCGACGCCGACCGTGAGTACGCACAATTCGTCTTCTTCGCCGAAGGTGCGGCCGGTATCGGAGAAGAAGATGCGGCCTCCGGTCTCGTTTTCGTTCATGCGGTTTCTCTGCCCGTCATTCGGGGGCGCCGCGCAGTGGCGAGCCCGGAATCCATATTGACTGACCTGTGGTTATGGATTGCGGGCTCTTCGCTTCGCTCGGCCCCGGAATGACGGCCACGCGTTCATTCCTTCGGCAGCAATCCCCGATAGTCCCGCTCGTAATATTCCGGCCGCATGCGGTTCTCGGCGCCTTCTTGTTGCATGCGTTCGGCATATTCCTTCCGCAGGAACGGATCCTCCATGTAATAGGGGATCGCCGAGCCGCCCTCGGGAATATCCATCGCAGTGTAATCGGTGTGCTTCTCGCCGGGCGGGCCGGGCTCGCGGCCGGGATTATGCGGGCCGAACCAGGCGGTGAGCCGGAACGGCTCCTTGGATGCGCCGAAATGCTGATGGAACCAGCGCGAGCCGCCCGGCGCCGCCGACACCATGCCGACCGGCTCGTAGTCGACGCGCTTGACCTGATCGGCCTTGCCGTCTTTCCATGGCGTGACGCCGAGATGCTCCGGCCATGTGTAAGTGTAACCCTTGCCCTTCACGCAGATCAGCACCGCCGCCGAGGTGTGGGCATGCGCCTTGGAATAATGGCCGTTCTCGTGCTGGCCGATCCACAGATAAAAAGTGTTGCCGGTCATAAACGGCTCGACGCGGCGCCAGCCCGGCGAGCGGCGATTGTCGAGCGGCAGCTCGCAATTGACGATGTCAGGAATGAAATTGGTCCGGCGCATGGCAAGCCCGCGCACCGGATCGGGCTCGATATCGTCCTTGTATTTGTAGAAATCATCGGCGCCTGAAAAGCGGTCGCGGAATTGATAGGGGCAGTTGAAGATCACGTCGGTATTGTTGATCAGATTCATCAGGTTCGGCGCGGTGGTGCCGCCGAGCAGTAGCGCCGGCGCCGAACTCGCATTGACGATGCGGTGCATGGCATTGACCGGGATCGAGAACAGCGAGCCCTTCTGCCATTCGAAGACGTGACGCTTGGTATCGCCCTCGAGCCAGACCTCGGTCGAGCCGCGGCCTTCGACCACGAGATAGATTTCCTCGTACATGTGCTTTTCGGCGTTGAGCGCGCCGGCGCCCGGCACCTCGACGACGTAAGAGCCCCACTTGCCTTCGGTGCCGTGGAGCTGAATGTAGCTGCCGCGTCCGCCCATGCGCGCCCAGGGGACGAGCGGCAGGTTCTGCACTTTGCTGACGCCGATATCGCGATAGATCGGGATCTCATCGGATTCCATGAACAGATCGTAGGGCGTCTTCGGGCGGCCGAATTTGCCGAAGCCGGCGCGCTTGAATCCGGTCGGTTCGTGCCAATGAACTTGTCCGGTGATTTCGTGCATCGGCGGCGTCCTCCGGAGCCGGCTTGCCGCCAGCTTCTTGATGGTGGAGACGCGTGCAACGCGTCGCAAGCCGAGCCGTCGCTCGATTGCTCAAGCCTTCACCCCATGTACAATGCGCCCCCCGCCATTGCAACGCCCGCTAAGACTCGGGGATGCCTGCAAGAATTGCGCGCGGCGGCGGGTAGATACGTGTCCGAGGGATTGGAACCGCAATGAACGAAGCGACGCAGCCGATCATGCGGCCCTACCTCGCGGCGGCGCCGGATTTCGTGTCGAACAAATCGACGCCGCGGCAGTTTCTCGAACGCTCGCTCGAATTGCTTGAGGTCTGGGAGCCGCGGATCGGTGCTTTCGCCTGCACCAATCTGCCGGCGGCGCGGGCGGCTGCCGACCTTTCGGCCGAGCGCTGGCGCGCGGGCAAGCCAAAGTCGCCGATCGACGGCATGCCCGTCGGCATCAAGGACATCATCGAGACCGTCGATTTGCCGACCGAAATGGGCTCGCCGTTGTTTGCCGGCTGGCGCTCCGAGAAAGACGCGGCGAGCGTGCGCGCGTTGCGCGACGCAGGTTGCGTGATCGTCGGCAAGACGGTGACAACGGAATTCGCGGCGTTTCACCCGCGCGGCACGCGTAACCCATGGAACACGGCGCACACGCCGGGCGGCTCATCGAGCGGTTCGGCGGCGGCCGTTGCCGCCGGTCTCGTCAGCGCGGCGCTCGGGACGCAAGTGATCGGCTCGACCATTCGGCCGGCGAGTTTTTGCGGCTGTGTCGGTTTCAAGCCATCCGTCAATGCGCTCAACCGCGAAGGCAGCCACGATTATCAGAGCCAGAGCTGCACCGGCGTGCTCGCGGCGTCGCTGGAGGACGCCTGGCAGGTCGCCTATGAGATCGTCGCGCGCGTCGGCGGCGATGCCGGCACGCCCGGGTTGCAAGGTCCGGACAAAATGCCGCCACCCGCGAAGCCGCGGCGTCTCGCGGTGCTCGAGACTGCCGGATGGGACGCCGCGCCGCCTGCGGCCAAGCAACAGCTCAACGAATGCGTCGGCCGGCTGAAAGCGGCCGGTATCGACATCCGCACCCGGCAGAACGATGACACGGTGGCGGCGCTCGAATCCGAATTGCTCAACTCAGCCGAACTGGCGCATCGCTGCAACGGCTGGGAGACCCGCTGGTTCTTTCGCTCGATGCGCGAGCGCGATGCCGACAAGCTGAGCCCCGGTATTCGCGAGCGTTCGCAGCAATACGAAAATCTGACGCTCGCCGAGCACCGCGCCGACCTGAAGGAGCGCGACCGCGTTCGCGGCGTCCATGCCGCGCTCGCCGCGAATTGCGACGCCTGCATCACGCTCTCCGCGCCGGGCGGCGCGCCGGCGGGGCTCGGCGCGACCGGCAACCCGGAATTCGCCGTGCCGGCGTCGCTGCTCGGCGTGCCGGCAGTGTCGCTCCCATTGTTCGAAGTCGACGCCATGCCGCTCGGCTTGCAGGTGATCGGCTTTCGCGATCGCGACGCTGAGGCGCTCGCGATGGCGGCGTGGCTGATGTCTTCGCTGAGCTAGACGTGTTGTAAGATCAGCGGAATGCTGCTCCCTCCCCCCTTGTGGGGGAGAGAGGGGTGGGGGGTCGAGAGGTGACGCGCCAGCGTCGACGTTAGCGGGCCGCCTCACGACCCCCACCCCCGACCCCTCCCCACAAGGGGGAGGGGAGAAGAAAAAAGGAAAATCCACATGCGCTACATCGACGCCTTCAATCATTTTTTCCCGAAGCGCTATTACGACGCGCTGCTGGAGACGCCGGCGGGAGCCAAGGATCTCGGCAAGCGGGTGCGCGGGATTCCTGCACTGTCCGACGTCGATCTGCGGCTGCGCATTGTCGAATCGTTTCCCGACTACACGCAGGTGCTGTCGCACGGCTTGCCGCCGATGGAGCGGCTGTGGGGCCCCGACAAATCGCCGGAGATGGCGGTCATCGCCAATGACGGGCTTGCCGAAACCGTCGCCCAGCATCCCAAGCATTTCGTCGGCTGGTCGGCGCTATTGCCGATGAACGCGCCGGAGGCCGCCGCGAAGGAGGCCGAGCGCGCGCTGAAGAACGGCGCCAATGCGGTGCAGCTCGGCACCAATGCCAACGGCGTGCCGCTCGATGCGCCGGAATTTTTGCCGATCTTCGAGGTGATCGCGAAATCCGGCAAGCCGATCCTGTTGCACCCCGCGCGCACTCGCGACATGCCGGACTATCCCACCGAGAAAGTCTCCAAATACGAAATCTGCAGCGTGCTCGGCTGGCCCTACGAGACCGGCGTGACGCTGGCGCGGCTCATCTTCTCCGGCATCATGGACCGCTATCCCGATCTGAAAGTCATCGCGCATCATCTGGGCGGGATGATTCCCTATCTCGAAGGCCGCGTCGCGCATTCATTCGATCAGCTCGGGGTGCGTACTTCCGACGAGGATTACGGCGCGCTGTTGAAATCGCTGAAAAAGCGTCCGTTCGATTACTTCAAGGATTTCTACGGCGACACCGCGCTCGAAGGTGCCCGCGCCGCGACGATCTGCGGCATCGATTTCTTCACCGCCGATCATGTGTTGTTTGCGTCCGATTGCCCGTTCGACAAGGAAAAGGGCAAAGGCTACATCCGCGACACCATCAAGGTGATCGAGGGGCTGTCATTGTCCGACGCCGACCGCGAGAAGATTTGCTGGCGCAATGCGGTGAAGCTGTTCGGGTTGGCTGGATAATACGTCCGTCATTGCGAGGAGCGTAGCGACGAAGCAATCCAGCTCCCCGGCTCAGCGCTGGATTGCTTCGCTTCGCTGGCAATGACGATTACTCCTCCACAATTCGCGCCCGCAGCACGCCGATGCGGCTGATCTCCACCTCGAGTGTATCTCCCGGCTTCATCCACAGCGGCGGTTTTCGTCCGTGGCCGACGCCTTCCGGCGTGCCGGTGGCGATGACGTCGCCGGGCGAAAGCGCGGTGAAGTCGGAGCAGAAGGCGATGATTTGCGGGATCGAATAGATCAGCTGATCGGTGGTGGCGTGCTGCACTTGTTGGCCGTTGAGCCGGGTCGTCAATGTAAGCTTGCTCGGATCGGGAATTTCGTCACTGGTGACAATGAAGGGGCCGAGCGGGCCGGTGCCGGGAAAATTCTTGCCCGAAGTCACCGAGAATTTCTGGAAATCGCGCACGCTGCCGTCGACGAAACAAGTGTAGCCGGCGACATGGTCGAGAGCGTGCTCGGCTTTGATGTGGCGTCCGGCTTTGCCGATGACGACGGCGAGCTCGCCCTCGTAATCGAAATTGTCGGACACGCTCGGCCTTATCATCTCGCCGCCATGGCCGACCAGCGTATCGGCGAAGCGGATGAACATGCTCGGCTGTTTCGGCAATTCGCGGCCCACTTCGGCGGCGTGCGCGCGATAATTGACGCCGGCGCAGAGGACTTTGTCCGGGCGCGGGATCACCGGCAGGAATGTGATGTCGGCGAGTTTGCGGTCGGTCTTGGCGTCGGCCGCCTTGCGCATGGCATCCATTGCGCCGGCCGAGAGCGCCGCGCGCAAGCTCGGCTGGCCGACCTTGTCGTTCAGCGTGACAACGTCGTCGTCCTTCGCCACGCCGAAATAGTCGCGGCCGTCGGCTACGAAACTCACAAGTTTCATGCATGTCTCCCGGTCAACTTAGCCTTGCCCTCATAGCACAGGATTGTCGTAGAAAATTCTAGCCACGGCGCGAAACATTTATGCCAAACTGCCGCGTCCGACGGCAGAAACTTCAGGGAAAGGAAGCGCAGCGATGAACATCAAGGTGGGCAAAGAGGCGATCGCCGAGGCTTCGCAGAAACTGCGGAATTGGGGCCGCTGGGGCAAGGACGATCATGTCGGCACGCTCAATCAGGTGACGCCGCAGGACATCGTCAAGGCCGCGAGCCTGATCCGCACCGGAAAAGTGTTCGCTCTCGGCATTCCGCTCGACGCCAACGGGCCGCAGAATGGGCTGTTCGGCGGCCGCTTCAATCCGATCCACCAGATGCTGGCGACCGGCACCGATGCGGTCGCCGAGCGGCAGGACTGGAACAAGATCCGCTACGCCGACGACACCTTGATGCTGTGCGTGCAGGGTGCCACCCATTGGGACGCGCTCGGCCACGTGTTCTACGAGGACAAGGCCTATAACGGCCACGACGCGCGGCTGATCGATTCCAAGGGCCTCAACGTGCTCGGCATCGAGCACTCCAAGAACAAGATGGTAGGTCGCGGCGTGCTCTTGGACGTCGCGCGCTTTCGCGGCGTGAAATGGATGGCCGACGGCGAAAGCATCTCCAACGACGAGCTCGACAAATGCGCCAAGGACCAGAACGTTTCGATCGGCCGCGGCGATTTCGTCATCGTCCGCACCGGCCAGATGGAACGCTGCCTCGCCGAGAAGGAATGGGGCGGCTATGCGGGCGGCGACGCGCCGGGCGTCAAATTCGAGAACTGCTATTGGTGCCAGGAAAAGGAAATCGCCGCGATCTGCACCGACACCTGGGGCGTCGAAGTGCGGCCGAACGAGACCAAGGACGCCAACCAGCCGTGGCACTGGGTGGTGATCCCGGCCATGGGACTGTGCATGGGCGAGATTTTCTATCTCAAGGAGCTCGCGGACGATTGCGCCGAGGATGGCGTCTATGAATTCTTCTTCTGCGGCCCGCCGCTCATCATCACCGGCGGCACCGGCTCGCCGATCAATCCGCAGGCGATCAAATAATTCCCTCTCCCCGTGCGGCGGGGAGAGGTGAAGGAACAACGGAGAAAATGATGCCTCGCTATCTCAAGCGCGGAATGGACGCGAGCGCGATCAAGGCGGCCGATGCCAAAGTGCGCGAGACCGTCGAGGCGATTCTCGCCGATATCGAAGCGCGCAAGGACGCGGCGGTGCGCGAATTGTCGCAGAAATTCGACGATTGGTCGCCGGCCTCCTTCAAGCTCACGTCCGGCGAAGTCGAGCGCGCCATCGGGCAGGTCAAGAAGCGCGATCTCGACGACATCAAGTTTGCCCAGGCGCAAGTGCGCAATTTCGCGCAGAAGCAAAAAGAGACGATGCGCGATCTGGAAGTCGAGACGCTGCCCGGCGTCGTGCTCGGCCACAAGAACATTCCGGTCAATTCGATCGGCTGCTATGTGCCGGGCGGCCGCTACCCGATGGTGGCGTCGGCGCATATGTCGATCGTCACCGCCCGCGTCGCCGGCGTAAAACACATCATCGCCTGCGCGCCGCCGTTCCACGGCGGGCCGCATCCGGCGATCGTCGCCGCGATGCATTTCGGTGGCGCCGACGAGATTTTCGTGCTCGGCGGCGTGCAGGCGGTCGCCGCCATGGCGCTCGGCACCGAGACCATCGCCGCGGTCGACATGATCGTCGGCCCGGGCAATGCCTATGTGGCCGAGGCCAAGCGCCAATTATTCGGCCGGGTCGGCATCGATCTATTGGCCGGGCCGACCGAGACCCTGATCATCGCCGACGACAGTGTCGACGGCGAAATCTGCGCCACCGATCTTTTGGGCCAGGCCGAGCATGGCCCGACCTCGCCCGCGATTCTGCTGACCAATTCGGAAAAGCTTGCGCGCGACACCATGAGGGAGATCGAGCGGCTCCTCAAAATCCTGCCGACCGCGGAAACAGCCGGCAAGGCCTGGGCCGATCTCGGCGAGGTCATCGTCTGCGACGACGAAGCCGAGATGGTGCGGGAAGCCGACCGTATCGCGTCCGAGCACGTGCAGGTGATGACGCGCGATCCGGATTATTTTCTTGCCAACATGAAAAACTACGGTTCGCTGTTCCTCGGTCCGCGCACCAATGTGGCCTATGGCGACAAGGTGATCGGCACCAATCACACGCTGCCGACCAAGAAAGCGGCGCGCTATACCGGCGGGCTGTGGGTCGGGAAGTTCCTCAAGACCTGCACCTATCAGAAAGTGCTGACCGACGAAGCCAGCGCCAAGATCGGCGAGGTCTGTTCGCGGCTCTGCATGCTCGAGGGTTTCGTGGCGCATGCCGAGCAGGCCAATGTCCGGGTGCGCCGCTATGGCGGGCGCAACGTGCCCTATGGCGAGGCGGCGGAGTGAGACGCTAGCTTGATCGACCTCGCCAAAACTCCGTCCTTCCGCCTCGACGGCAAGCGCGCGCTCGTGACCGGCGGCGGGCGCGGCATCGGGCTTGCGGCCGCGTCGGCGCTGGCGGCGGCGGGCGCCGAGGTGACGCTTGCGGCGCGGACCAAGGCGGAGATCGAGGAGGCCGCGGCCGCGATCCGCGCGCGTGGCGAGGCGGCCGAAGCGCTGGTGCTCGATGTGACCGACGTCGAAACAACGCGAAGAGCGATCGCCGTGGCCGAGCCGTTTCAGATCCTGATCAACAATGCCGGCATGAATCGGCTGGCTTTCCTGCCGGACGTCAAGATCGAGGATTTCGACGCCATTTTTTCGCTCAACGTGCGCGCCGCCTTCTTCATGGCGCAGGCCGTGGCCGGGCGGCTGGTCACGGCAAAGCTGCCCGGCTCCATCATCAATATCTCGTCGCAGATGGGCCATGTCGGTGCCGCCCGCCGCAGCGTCTATTGCGCGTCGAAACACGCCATGGAGGGCTTCACCAAGGCCATGGCTATCGAGCTCGCACTGCACAATATCCGCGTCAATTCGCTTGGGCCGACCTTCCTCGAAACGCCGATGACAAAGCCGTTCTTCGAGAACAAGGCGTTCCGCGACGAAGTGTTGTCGAAGATAAAACTCGGCCGGCTCGGCCAGCTCGACGAATTGACCGGCGCCATCGTGTTCCTCGCGTCCGATGCTTCGTCGCTGATGACCGGTTCGGCGCTGGTGCTCGACGGCGGCTGGACGGCGGAATGAATCAATGGGGAGAACGATGCGCGCATTCGTATTCGGCTTGATGGCTCTGTTGGCTTTGCCCGCGTTCGCGCGCGCCGACGACGCCGAGCTGCGCAAGGAGATCGTCGGGACCTGGAAGCTTGTCTCCGTGGTCTACGAGGATCAGGCGACGAAGGAGCGCACGCCGATCTATGGCGAGCATCCCAAGGGCATCCAGATCGCCACTCCCGAAGGCCGCTGGCTGGCGCTGGTGACGGCGGAAAACCGGCCGGTGCCGAAGACCGACGAGGAGCGCGCGCAGGCGCTCAAGACCATGATCGCCTATACGGGCCGCTACCGGGTCGAGAACGGCAAGGTCATCACCAAGGTCGAGGCAGCCTGGAACGAGGCCTGGGTCGGCGGCGAACAGGTCCGCGCCGTCCGCTTCGACGGCGACAAGCTTTACATCGAAAGCCCGCCGATGCCGCACCCCAACATCAACAACAAAGTGGTGCGGGTGATCGTCGAATGGGAAAGAGAAAATAACTAGAGGACGAGGCGATTCCAAGCTCAATCCCGAGTCGGCTGGAATATCAGTGACCTCTAACGGTCGTCGACTTGTCGTCGCCTATAGTGGTTGTCGCACCGCTTCCAACAGTCGCCGATTTGCCGCCTCCGACTCTCGTTGTTTCACCGCTTCCAACGGTCGCCGACTTGCTGCCTCCGACTGTCGTTGCTTCACCGCTTCCAACAGTCGCCGACTTGTCGCCTCCGACTGTCGTTGTTTCACCGCTTCCAACAGTCGCCGACTTGTTGCCTCCGACTCTCGTTGTTTCACCGCTTCCAACGGTCGCCGACTTGCCGGTTCCGACTGTCGTTGTTTCACCGCTTCCAGCGGTCGCCGATTTGCCGCCTCCGACTGTCGTTGTTTCACCGCTTCCAACAGTCGCCGTTTTGCCGTTTCCTACGGTGGTCGTCGTGCCGGCGCCAACGGTCCCCGGTCCGAAGCGATAGGTAGCCGAGATGTTTTGACCGGTGGGCGGTGTTTGGCCGCTCGTGCCGTCGCCAAATTGGATGGTGGTATTTCCGCTCGACGTGTTCGTGTCGATGACGGCGTTTCCTGAGGCGCCGCCGCCTGCTCCACCACGCTTGCCGTCGGAACCGAGCGCCGATTGTCCCGCGGAACTGGAGTTCGTTATTTTTGATCCAGTATCCCCCGAAGGCGTCATGACATGTGTGGTCGCCTGAGGAACTGAAATGTTGGTATTCACGTGAGGCGTGGTGATGTGCGGCACGTTTATATGCGGCACGGCAACCTTGGGCACATTGATCTCGAGTACAAATGCGACGGCGGGAAAAATCACGGTCGCGGCGGCCGACCAGAACGTGAGTTTTGCAATGAATGCCTTCACCGTCATGCGCCTCTCAATGCTGACGGTGATACAATAGTAGATGGCGGAGCGTTGCGCATCCGGGATGATTCGTGCCGGCAGAGAATGAAAAAGGCCCGGCGAGTGATACGCCGGGCTTCTCTATGTTCGTGCTTACAACGAGCTGACTTTAGTGCGCCGCGTTCTGAGATCGTGCGGCGGCGACGTGATGCCGATAATGATGGTGGCCGTAATTGTCGTAATAGCCATCCCTTCGATGGATGCCCATGCCGTCCGCGATGTGCGGGCCGGCCGTGTAGCCGACCACGCCGCCGACGACGGCGCCGACCGGGCCGCCGACCAGGAAGCCCGCACCGGCTCCCATGGCGGCGTCAGCGGGACGGTCCTGGGCGACGGCTGCCACTGGGGCGAGCGTAACGACGGCGGCGAGCGTGGCTGCGAAGAAGCCTTTCATGTTACTGTCCTTTGTCGTGGGTCTTATTGCCATTGAGATTTTGGAAGTTCGAAAGCGCCTGGGGCCTCGCGCGGCGAGGCGACAACCGTTAAGACGCAGAAAAATCAGCCGTTCACAGTTTGGTCTTCAAAAGGCTGGCCGAGCGGGCGCGAGTGAACACGCCGGTGCAGGCAGGGCTTAATTGCAGCCGGCTTCGGATCAGGCAGGCGACGATGCGTCCCGTATCGGGAATGTCTTGTTGACAAAGCCGCATGACGTCTGGCGTGCAGGCAGCTTGGTCCTCTTGCGACTGGGCGATCGCCGCGCCGCTGGTGAGAGCCAGCGCAGCTAAAATCAAAATCAGCTTTTTCACGTATTATTCCCCTTCCTCAAGGGAACAACGCGCAACCTGAGCGATGGTTCCGATAAAATGTTTATTTAAACGAGAACAACGCGCCTCTCGCTCGTCTGGTCTGCGGTGGACTCCCGCCAGGCATCGAATGGACCGCTGCGATGACAGGCAAAAAGCAGTCGCCTAAAGGCCGAAGATATCGACGGCGACAAGCTTAACATCGAGAGCCCGCCGATGCCGCACCCGAATATCAACAATAAAATAGTGCGGGTGATCGTCGAGTGGGAAAAAGAAAAGAACCAGGACTTTCGCCAATAAACCGAGAGCGTCGACGTCGCTATTGTAGACTTCTACTCCCAAAGCGGACGTTCCACTGCACGGTCTTGGTATCGGATAGGTGGCTCAAGACGGACTCATGCGCCGCGGCGGCAAGTCGCATTACTCAATCACCTCGTCGGCGCGGCCGAGCAATGACGGCGAGACGGTGAGACCAAGCGCCTTCGCAGTTTTGAGGTTGATTATCAATTCGACCTTGGTGGACTCTTGGACCGGAAGGTCCGCTGGCTTTTCGCCCTTGAGAATGCGACCCGCGTAGCTGCCGGCCAAGCTGTAAGAGTCTGTAATGCTGCCCCCGTAGCTGGCCAGGCCGCCTCCCGCCACGAAATCGCGATACTCATAGATTGCAGCGACCGCGTGGCGTGTCGCCAGCGCGGCAAGTTTTTCGGCGTGGCTGCTGAACAATGGATCGGTGCCGACCACGAGTGCACCTGCGTGGAGTTGGGCCAACATCGAAAACGCCGTGTCCAAATCATCGTCAGTGCTTGCACGCAGGATATGGAGTTGCAGTCCGAGGGTTGCGGCCGCCGCCTGGGAGTCTCGTGTCACGGTCTCGGCAATGGGATTGGCTGGATTAACAAGTAGCGCAATGCTGGTCGCCGCCGGCACCAACTCGTGCGCGAGTTCTAGCCGCTTCGGCCCCACCTCTAGGCTCAACTGGGTCGCGCCCGTGACGTTGCCGCCCGGATGGCTCAGACTGGCGACGAGGCCGATTTGCACTGGATTGCTGCTGGTGGTGAATACGATGGGAATTGTAGTCGTTGCCGCCTTTGCCACGAGTGCTGCAGGAGTGCTGGTCGCCGCAAGCAGGGTAACTTGGCGATGAATCAAGTCGGCAGCCATTGCCGACAGCCGGTCATAATGGCCGTCCGCCCAGCGGTATTCGATTGTTACATTGCGCCCCTCGACATAGCCGGATTTTTCCAGGCCCTGACGGAAAGCGGCCACCATGGCCTTGTAGCCATCAGCCGAAGCGCCATTCAGGAATCCAATCACCGGCATCGCCGGCTGCTGCGCCCGAGCTACAAGCGGCCACGCAGCTGCCGCGCCGCTGAGTGCCACAATGAATTCACGCCGCCGCATCGGGTTCCCTCGGCTGACGCGTGTAATCTAGCACAGTGCCGGAGCAAGGTTGTGCTCTCGTCATAGCAGATTGACGCACGCGGTGTCCGTTCATGGGTCAAAAGCCGATACGACACGGTGACGCTATCGTGTCCGCTATTCCGTCGAAAATCCACGCGATGGGGCGATTATCAGTCCACGTTTCAGGGGGCCGGCTCGGTCATTTCACATTCGGATAAAGCCCGGACGCCTTCACCGTGGCGAGACCCTCGGCGCGGTCGGCCGGGAGCTCTTTGGCGAATTCTTCCGCCGACTCCAGGACCGGGCTCAGCCCGCGATTGATCAGGAATTTTTGCTGAAATTCCGGTTTCGATTCGACCGCGACGATCGCCTTGTTGAGCTTGTCGATGATCGGCTGCGGCGTGCCGGTCGGCGCGAAGATGCCGAAGAAGGTTGCCGAAATATGCTCGGTGTATCCGGTCTCCTTGAAGGTCGGAATTTCCGGCGCGAGCGGCGAGCGCTTGTCGCCGTCGACCGCAAGCCCCACGACTTTGTTGTCGCGCAGAAACGGCACCAGATTGCCGATGCCGAAGATCGCGATTTGCGCCGTGCCGTTGAGCATGGCGTTGACGGCATCACCGCCGCCCTTGAACGGCACGCGCACCACATCGGTGCCGTTCTTCTTGTTGAACTCTTCCATGAAGGCGACCTTCGACAGCGACGGCGCCATATAGTTGAAGGTTTTGGGCTTGGCCTTGATCGCTGCCGCAAGCTCGGCGAAAGATTTGACATTGAGCGACGACGATACCGCAAAGGTCTGGGTCAGATAATAGGGCCGGGCGACCGGCGCCAAGGCCTTCGAGGGATCGAAGTCCGATGGCTGGATCAGCGGATTGATGGTGATCGCCTCGCCGGGAAGGATGCAGATGGTGTAGCCGTCCGGCGCCGCATCGGCGCAGGCCTTGGCGCCGATGGTGCCTTCGGCGCCGACGCGGTCCTCGACCACGAGCGAAGTGCCGAGCGCCGGCCCGAGCTGGTCGCCGAGCGCGCGCATGAACAGATCGCTCAAGCCGCCGGGGCCTTGCGACGCGATCGCCCGGATCGGCCGCGACGGATAGTCGTCCGCGGCGGCGGGTAGTACCGACGCCGCCGAAACGCCGAGCGCGAGAACGAGCGTCCATGCGCGCATGAATTCCTCCCTAAATTTTCTCATTCTAGTTTCTCACTCGTGGCATTTCCAAACCATGATCCAATTCGATTGAATTGGGCCATGGCCTAGATGTTCAGCCTGCGCATGATCTTTTCCGAAAACCGGTTTCCACTTTTCGGGGTCATGCTTTAAATCGATCGGGTAACAATGCCGCAGCATGTGGCGGGAAGAGCATGCGGCGTAAACGCGCAGATGTCACTCGCGTTGCGTGGCGGCGTGCATGACAGGGAGGAAGAGTGTGCCGGGCTACGCCATGAAGGTCGAAAAAGGCATCACGGTGCGGATGCGGGACGGCGTGAAAATCTCGCTCTGCGTCTACCGGCCGGATGCCGAGGGCCGCTTTCCGGCGCTATTTGCCGCTTCGCCCTACCAATACGAAATGGACGAGGTGCCGGCCTATCCGCTGTTTCTCTGGCGCGAGACCGGGCCGGTCGAATGGTATGTGGGCCAAGGCTACGCCTACGTCCACGCCGATGTGCGCGGCTCGGGGCGGTCCGAGGGCGAGTTCGAATTCATGGGGCCGAACGAGCAACGCGATTATCTCGAACTGATCGCCTGGATCGTCGGAGAGCCCTGGTGCAGCGGCCGGGTCGGCGGCATCGGCCAGTCCTATTACGCCATGGCGCAGTGGCTGATGGCGACCTACAACCCGCCCGGCCTCGCCTGCATCGCGCCCTATGACGGCCTTGTCGATCAGTATCGCGGCTCGAATTACCACGGCGGCATTTTCTGCTCCTATCGCTCGGTCTGGTACACATCGCTGCGCGCCGACAACCAGCATCGGCTCGCAGGCCGCCACGGCCGACCACCGATGAAATTCGATCTGGTCGGCGCCATCACCGAGCATTCGCTCGACGACGACTTCTGGCGCGTGCGCTCGCCTTTCTGGCGCCTCGGCGAGATCAAGTGCCCGGTGCTGTCGGTCGGGCACTGGGGCAAAATGGGGCTGCATCTGCGCGGCAACATCCTCGGCTATGAGGAAGTCAAAGCGCCGAAGAAGCTCGTGGTCACCGGCGCGCGCAACACCTTCGAGGCGCACCGCATGTTCGATCAGGTCGAGTTCCACGAGAAGGAATTGTTGCCGTTCTATGATCTGCATCTGAAGGGCAAGAACAACGGCTTCATGGAAGCCGAGCCGGTGAAGCTGTTCGTGCGCGGCGCCAATGCCTGGAGTGCGGACGAGGAGTGGCCGCCGCGCGCAACCTCGGTCGCGTATTATCTGCGCAAAGGTCCGTCGGGCAGCGTTACCTCGCTCAACGACGGCGGACTATCCACCGAGCCGCCCGCGCAGGCCGAGGCGGCGACGTCCTATACTTATCCGGATTGGGAATGGGTCAACGGTGTCGCCGTCATTGGCCCCGACGGCCGGGTCGATCCGGCGCGGCGAGTCCTGACCTTCACCACGGCACCGCTCGAGGCCGATCTCGATGTGACCGGACCGGTCGTGCTGAAGCTTTTTGCGTCGTCGACCGCGATCGATACTCAGTTCATCGTCAAGCTCACCGACCAGCATCCGCAAGGTGCGGCCGCGCGCGCCAAGAACGAGCAGCCGGCCTATACGCCGGTGTCGAAGGGCTGGCTGAAAGCCTCGCATCGCGAGAAGGATGCCGCGCGCTCAAAGCCCGAGCGGCCGTTCTATACCCACACCAATCCGCAGCCGCTTGAGCCCGGCGCGATCTACGAATTCGACATCGAGGTGCTGCCCATCGCCTATGTGTTCAAGAAGGGCCACCGCATCCGGCTCGAACTGGCCAACGGCGATTCACCCGCGACCGACGGCGTGTTTTCGCATCCCTATCATCCGTCGCTGATGGGGACCGACACCATCCATCACGACGGCATTCGGGCGTCGCAGCTGATCCTGCCCGTGCTTACGCGCTGATCGGATAAACCGCCTTCTCGCCCGACAGCACCCGCGCCACGTCGCTCGCGCATTTGGTCTGCAATTCTTCCAGCGCCTCGACCGAATAGAAGCCGGTATGAGGGGTGAGGATCACATTGTCGCGGCCGATAAGCGGGGAAGCCTTGGCCGGCGGTTCGACCGTCAGCACGTCGAGCGCGGCGCCGCCGAGCTTGCCGGAATCAAGCGCAGCAACCAGCGCCGTCTCGTCGATCAGCGGGCCGCGCGCGGTGTTGATGAGGAAGGCGCCTTTTTTCATCTTGGCGAAAGCCTTGGCGTTCATCAGCCCGCGGGTCGCCGGCTGCAGCGGTGCATGCACCGAGATGAAGTCGGATCGCGCCAATAGATCGTCAAAGCTCACGCTCTCGACGCCCGCCGAATTGGCGGCGTCCATATTCACAAAGGGATCGTAAGTGAGGACCTTGAATCCGAACGCTTTCGCCTTCGGCGCCAGCGCGCGCGGGATATTGCCGAAGCCGATGAGGCCGAGCACCTGGCCTTCGAGCCGGCGGAGCGGAACGATCGGCGGCACTTCCCAGCGGCCGGATTGCACGAGCTTGTTGGCAAACGTCACTTTGCGGGCGAGCGCGAGCAAGAGCGCCATGGCGTGGTCGGAGACTTCGCGCAGGCAATAATCCGGCACGTAATTGACGGCGATGCCGCATTCTTTCGCCGTCGGCAGGTCGATATTATCGACGCCGAGCCCGAAGCGGCCGATCGCCTTGCACTTCTTCAACTGCCGCAGCAGGTCGCCGTTGAGCTTGGCATAGGTGACAAGAACTGCGTCGGCATCGCGCGCCACCGCCAAAATGTCGTCGGGCGACGCGCTTTTCGACATGCGGTATTCGGGATTAAGCCGCTCCAGCGCCTTCTTGGCCGGGTCGAGGGAGGGAAACGGGCTGTCGGTGATGGCGATCAAGAGCTGCGGCATTTGATACTCCGACTATCGGTTCGTCAGGCCCGGACGTGGCGACTATAGCGCAAAAACCTGCGGATTGACGCAGTTCGGCAATTTATGGCCGGCGAGGAAGGCAAGAATATTGTCGGCGACCAGTTGCGCCATGGCCTCGCGCACTTCCGGCGTGGCGCTGCCGAGGTGCGGCGTTAGCACCACATTCGGCATTTTTTTCAGCGCCTTGTCGATTTTTGGCTCGTGCTCGAACACGTCGAGACCGGCGCCGGCGATTTGCTTTTTGGCGAGCGCCTTGACGAGCGCTGCCTCGTCGATGATCGGGCCGCGCGCGGTATTGACGATATAGGCGGTCTTTTTCATCAGCCGCAGCTCACGGGCGCCGATCTGGTGGCGCGTATCTTTGTTGAGCGGCGAGTGCAGCGAGACGAAATCGGATTCGCGCAGCAATTCGTCGAGCGGCACGTAAACGAGCCCCGCCTCGCGTTCTTCGTGTTCGGGCTTGCGCCGCGGCGTCGAGTAGAGAACGCGCATCGAAAAACCGTGCGCGCGCTTCGCCACTGCTTTGCCGATGAGGCCGCCGCCGCCGACAAGGCCCAGCGTCTTGCCCCAGACGTAACTGCCCATCAGATGCGCCGACTGGCCGCCGGGGAATTTTCCGGCGCGCGCCATGCGGTCGCCTTCCAGCATCCGCCGCGCCACCGCGAGCATCAGCCCGAAAGTGAGATCCGCGGTCGCTTCCGTGGTGATGGGCGCGGTGACCGTCACCGGAATGCGGCGCTCGGTCGCCGCGTCGACATCGATATTGGACGGCGTGATCGATTGCGCCGCGATCAGGCGCAGCTCCGGATTGGCCGTCACCACCGCGCGATCGATCTTGTCGTGCAGGAGGCAGAACAGAATATCCGCCTTGCGGACCTCGGCGATCAGCGTCGGCTTCGGAATGATGCGGCCGGAATCGGGAAACACTTTCACAGCGGCGAGTTTGCGCAGCCGCGCCAGCGCATGCTCGGAGACCGGCTGCGTAACGAAAATCCGCGGACGTGTCTTCGCGCGGGTCAAGCGAGCCACCGCACCACGCCCGACACGCCGTCGACTGCCACTTGGGCGCCGTCCGGAATCCGCCGCGTCGCATCGAGCACGCCAAGCACCATCGGAATGCCGCGCTCGCGCGCCAGCGAGGCCAGATGCGAGGTGGAGCCGCCGAGCTCGGCGACGACGCCGGCAACCCGCGGCAAAATGTGATTGAGCGCGGGGCCGGCGACGCGGGTCACCAGCACGTCACCGGGGGCGACGCGGCTTAATTCGCATTCGCAATTCACCACCACGGCGCGGCCCGAGCCCCAGCCGATGCCGGCGGGATGGCCGTTGAGCCCCGGATGCTTGAGCCAGATTTCGTCCGGCACATGCGCGGGCTCGACATGCAGCGGCCGCGCCTGCAGCAATTTGAAGCCGGCATCGTCCATCGCCCATTCGATCTCGACTGCCATGCCGAGCACATCCTCGGCCTTGCGCATCAGGCGCCCGAGCGCGGTGGCCTGGCCCGATTCCAGGCATGGGGCGCTGACGAGTTCGTCGGGAACGGCCTGCAGCATGGTCCCGCCATCGGCAAAACCATTTGTGGAACCGTGGTCGCAGGCCTCGCGGTGATGCTTGCGGCCGGCATCGTTCGATCGCACGAAGCCGTGACGCGTCAGCACGATGCGATCCGGGACCACCTCGCCCTGGGCGATGGCCGAGCCCAGACCCCAGGTGGCGGACAAAAGCATGTGGCCTTCCGCGGTCTCGCTCAGGCCGCCGCCCGAGGCGCGGGCTTTGACCAGCGGCTGCACCAGCACCGCCATCGCGGTGCCGGCGGGATCGAGATCGTGCTGCGCCATCGAACGCCGCGCATTGGTGGTCCACAGCGCCGCCCAGCAGGCGCGCAACGCGGTGAGGAATTCGCTGTCGTCGCTGATGCCGAGAAAGCTCTCGAACTGGCCGGCAAAGCTGGAATCCACGCGATCCTCGACCAGCGACGACGAACGTACTGCCGCCGGTTTCGGCTCGGCCCACCACGCGGTCAGGACCTCGGCCAGAACGTCCGGTGCGAGATCGCTCTGATAAAGCTTCAGTCTGATCTCGACCGCGAGCCGCCGTTGCGTCGGCGTATCGGCATCCGGATAGGCGGCGATCGCATCGACCAATCCCAGATGCGCGATCTGACGATGATAAGCCTCTGCGGTGATGCAGAAGCCGCCCGGCGTCGGCAGTCCGGCGTGCGAAAGCACCGCCAGATTCGCAGCCTTCGGCCCGACGCGATCCGCGCTGCGTGCGGCCGGGTCGGCGAGGGGGAGGATGAAGCTACTCTCGGGCATCTTTTTCATCTCACCGGACTTTGATTCCTCCCCCGCTTGCGGGGGAGGGTAGGGAGGGGGCAATTGGCTCGCTCAGATGTCCGGCGGGCCCCCTCCTGGCACGCTTTGCGTGCCGTCCTCCCCCCGCAAGCGGGGGAGGGAAAGTATTATTTCACATGATCGCCGTAGCCGGGGATCGGATCGACCACGGTGATCTGCTTGACCGGGAAATTGGAGACGATCTCGATGCCCTCCTTTTTCACGATCAGCATCTCTTCGATGCGCACGCCGTAACGGAATTTCTTGCCGTGCTGGGTTTCTAGCGCAAAGGTCATGCCTTCCTGGATCTCGATCGGATGATCGAGCGACCAGATGCGCGAAATCACCGGCGGGTCGTATTGGGCCAAGCCCAGCCCGTGACCCCACAGGTTCGCCGCCGCCTGGTCTTCGTCCTCGTAGCCCCAGGTTTCCATCGCCGACGGCCACTTCAGCGCGATGTCGCGCGTGGTGGCGCCGGCCTTCACCGCGCCGATCGAGTCGTAGAGCCATTTCAGAGCGGTGTCGTAGGTGTCCTTCTGCTCCTGGCTCGGCTCCTTGCCGACGCAATAGGTGCGGTAATAGCAGGATTTGTAGCCGTTCCAGGTCAGCGCCGCCAAATCCATGAATACGATGTCGCCGGGCTGGATGATGCGGTCGGAGAAATTGCGCCAGTTCGGCCAGGTGTTGGGACCCGACGACACAATGACGTCCTCGACGTCTTCCATGCCGGGGATGTTGTAGAGATATTGCATCAGATGCGCGGTGACCTGGTTCTCGGTGACGCCGGGGCGCAGGAACTTCATGCACTCCCAATGCGTCGCGTCGCCGATGGCGCCGACGATGCGGAAGCATTCCTGCTCGTCCTCGCTCTTGACGGCGCGCGCGTCCATCATCGCGCTCATGCCGTCGGTCCAGTTTATGTTGTTCTCCTTGAAGATGTTGATCATGTTGATGTCGATGAAGTCGACGCCGAGCTTCTGTCCGGCGACGCCGTTTTCCTTCATCGCCTGGAGCACCGCTTTGGTGAATTTGTTGACCTGCTGCACCGAAGCCGGGCCTGCGGCGCCTTTGATCCAGGCAAAGGAATGGCGCACGTTCTCCTTCGGGATCCACGGCGAATGCCGCTCGATCTGGAAACCGAGGTCGCCCTGTTCGAACAAGATCGGCGCGCCGTCGCCGCACAACATGGCGTAGCGCAGCCCGGGCTTGAGCCGGTTCCAGCCCGGCGTCAGCGTGCCGGTGAGGTAGCGCACGTTTTCGTCGTACATGCACAAGACGGCGCCGAGGCCGTGCTTTTTCATCATCGCGCGGGCGCGTTCGGTTCGATAGGTTCGCAGCCGGTCCCAATTGACGCGCTGCTGCCAATCCAATCCCGCGATGCCGAAATTCGCTCCCATGGCTTCCTCCGTGGCCGGCCCTTAGCGGCTGCGCCGGCGATTGCGTGTGGCGGCGATGTTATGCGGATGGCTAGGCTGAAAGAAATGATATAATTTGTCGCTCCCCATTAAGTTTCCTAATAGTGCCCTGGTATGTACGACATCCCTTTGCGCCAGGTCCGAGCTGTCATCGCGGTCTGCGAGGAAGGCTCGTTTACGCGCGCGGCGGAACGCGAGAACGCGACCCAGTCCGGCATCTCCCAGCACGTCGCCGCGGTCGAGCGGAAGCTCGGCGTAAAACTGTTCGAGCGGGTGTCGGGCCGCGTCGTGCCGACGCCGGCGGGACTGCGCTATTACAAAAGCTGCGTCGGGGCCGTCGGCGTGTTGGAAAAGGCCGTCGAGCAGGCACGCAGCGTTGCCGGCGAGGTCAGCGGCGATCTTCGCATCGGTCTGATGCCGACCTTTACCCGCGCGGTGCTGGCGCCGGTGCTCGACGATTTCGTGCCGCGCTGTCCGGAAGTGCGCCTGCATATTGTCGAAGGCTATAGCGGGCTACTCACCAAAATGGTGCTCGACCACGAGCTCGATTTCGCGGTGGTCCCGGCCTTTGAGGGCACCATCGGGCTGAAATCGCGGCTCCTGGTGCGGGACCGCGAAATGCTGCTGTCCGGTCCGCGCGCCGGCTTCAGGCCGCTCGCGCCGCTGCGGCTTGCCGAATGCAAGCCGCTCAAGATCGTGCTGCCCGGGCCTGACAATATCCGCCGCCGCAATCTCGAAACCTATTTTCAGACCCACGGCGTCGAGGTCGAAACCAAACTGGAAATGGACGCCATGATCGCCACATTGGAATTCGTGGCGCGCTCCGACTGGGTGACGATCCTGCCGAGCGTGATCTCGGTCAATGACATCGGCCTTGGAGAATTGGGCCGCGGCGAATTGATCGTCAATCCGCTGGTGGCGCCGGAACTGCATGCCGAATTCGTCGTCATCGAACCGACGCGGCGCGTCCTGTCGACGCAGGCCCATATCTTTCTGCAACGCTTCGAACAGGAGGTTGCGCATATCCACGAAGTGTGGGAGGCCGCCATCGCAACTCCTTCATCGCGCGCCTCGACGCGCGGCTCGCGGAGGCAGGTGAGGCCATGAGCAAGATCGGGATCACGCGGCGCAATTTCGCAGGACAAGCATCGCTGGGGCTCGTCGGCGCCGCGGCGGCACCCGCCGCGCCGGCGCTGGCGCAGAGCGGCAAGCTTACCTGGCGCATGGTGACGTCGTGGCCGAAACGGCTGCCCGGGCCCGGCATGTCGGCTGAGCGCGTCGCTTCCCGCATCGCCGAATTGTCCGGCGGCCGGCTCGAGATCACGGTGTCGCCCGCGGGCGAGGTGGTGCCGGCCTTTGAAGTGCTCGATGCGGTCGGCTCCGGCGTCGCCGAGATGGGACACACCGCCGCGTTCTATTGGCAGGGCAAGGAGCCGGCGACGGCCTTCTTCACCACCGTGCCGTTCGGGCTCGTGCCGAACGAGCATGTGGCCTGGATCTATTCTGGCGGCGGCCAGGATCTGTGGGACGAGCTTTACGCGCCGTTCGGTGTCAAGCCGTTCATGGCCGGCAATACCGGCGTATGCATGGGCGGCTGGTTCCGCCGCGAGATCAAATCCGTGGCCGACCTGCGCGGGCTGAAGGTGCGCTCGCTCGGCCTCGGCGGCGAAGTCTATCGCCGGCTCGGCGCCGTGGCGCAGACGACTGCGCCGGGCGAAATCCTGGTGGCGCTGCAGTCCGGCGTCATCGACGGCGCCGAATTCGTCGGGCCCGGCTCCGACATCGCGCTCGGGCTTTATCGCTTCGCGCCGTTCTATTACGGCCCGGGCTTCAACAAGCCGAACGGCACCGGCGAATGCATCGTGTCGCTGAAGGCCTGGGTGACGCTCGATGTCGAGCTCAAGGCGATCGTCGCGCACGCTTGCGCCGCGGAAGCCTCCTTCGCGCTTGCCGAGATGGAGCGGCTCAATATCGAAGCGCTCGCCACGCTGACGTCGCGCGACAATGCGCAGTTACGCAGCTTTCCCGCCGACCTCGTCGCCGCGGCGCGGACCACGGCGCGCGATGTGCTCGCCGATCTCGCCGGCAAGAGCGCGGGCGCGAAGAAGGTGCACGATTCCTACATGGCGTTTCGCGACAAGGAGCAGGCCTGGTCGCGGATTTCGCTGCAGGCGGTGCTCGAGGCAAGGGCGGGTTGAGCCGCCTTACAGCCCCATCTTGCGCACGCGCGATTCAACGTGTTTGACCTGATGATCCATGATTTCGACCATCTCCGCGAGTTCGGCAATCGCGTCGGCGAGCGCATCCAATTTATCGGCCGCCCCCATCGCGGTTTTGGCGCGGCGCGCGCATTCCTGAACTTTGACTTTCAACGACATGATCGCAGCCCCACGAACTGAAATTCGGGCTATTCAATCGCATAATGGTTGAAATTGTTTTGGCGCGGGCCAATAGCCCGCTACGTATTTCTACGGAGGCTTGCCTCCCCCCGCTCGCGGGGAGAGGCAATTGCGAACCCCGGATTATTACTTCTTGAACTTCACCACCTTCTGCCGCTGCTCGCCCAGGCCCGCGATGCCGAGCGTGACCACGTCGCCGGCATTGAGGAATTTAGGCTCGGGCTTCATGCCCAGTCCAACGCCGGGCGGGGTGCCGGTGATGATGACGTCGCCGGGCTCGAGTACGAAATATTGCGAGCAGGCCCAGACGATATGGCGGCAATCGAAGATCATGGTGGAGGTATTGCCGCGCTGGCGCTTCTCGCCGTTGACGTTAAGCCACATGTCGAGCTTTTGCGGATCCTTGATCTCGTCCTTGGTGACGAGCCAGGGGCCGAGCGGTCCGAAAGTCTCGCAGCCCTTGCCCTTGGTCCATTGTCCCGCGCGCTCGATCTGAAAGACGCGCTCCGACACGTCGTTGGCGAGACAATAGCCGGCGACGACGTCGAGCGCGCTGCTCTTGGACAGATAACGCGCGCGGGTGCCGATGACGATGCCGAGCTCGACTTCCCAGTCGAGCTTGGTCGAATCCTTAGGCACCATGGTGTCGTCGTTTGGCCCGCAGATGCAGGACGGCGCCTTGTTGAAGATGATCGGCTCCTTCGGTATCGCCATGCCGGCCTCGGCGGCGTGATCGGAATAATTGAGCCCGATGGCGATGAAATTGCCGACCTTGCCGACGCACGCCCCGATGCGCGGCGTGCCGCGCACCAGCGGCAGCTTGTCGGCTTTGAGCTTGCCGAGCTTGGCAAGGCTCTTCGGCGACAGCACATCGCCCGCTATGTCGGGCACGATCTTGGAGAGATCGCGCAGCTTGCCGTCACTGTCGATCATGCCGGGCTTTTCGCGGCCCGGTGCGCCGTAACGTACGAGTTTCATTTGGTTGGTCTCCTTGGGGGCGGGGTGTTTTGGGAAATCGTTTCAGAACGCGCCGGGGAATCTGCCGCCGTCGATGAGAAGATTCTGTCCGGTGATATAGCCGGCCTGCGCCGAGCAGAGGAATGCGCAGGTGGCGCCGAATTCGTCGGCCGTGCCGAGGCGGCGCGCCGGCACCGAGTTCACATTCTGCGCCAAGGCGTCGTCATAGCTGGTGCCGCGTTTCTGCGCCGTCGATTGCACGTTGGAGCGGAAGCGGTCGGTATCGAAAATGCCTGGCAGCATGAAGTTGATGGTGACGTTGGAACCCGCGACCGAACGCGCCACGCCGGCGAGAAAGGCGGTGAGCCCCGCGCGCGCGCCCGACGACAGGTCGAGGCCGAACAGCGGCATTTTCACCGAGCCCGAAGTGATGTTGACGATGCGGCCGAATTTCTTCGCCACCATCGGGTCGATCGCCTTCTGAACCAGTTCCACCGCGACCACCATATTGGCGATGACGCCGTCGAGCATTTTCTGGCGGTCGAGATCGCGGAAATCGCGAAACGGCGGACCGGCGTTATTGTTGACCAGGATATCGGGCTCGGGGCAGGCCGCGAATAAGGCCTTCTGGCCTTCGGGCGACGCGACGTCGGCGGCGACGGCGGTGATCTTGGCATTGGTCAGGCGCTTTAATTCGGCGGCCGCCGCCGCCAGCGGCGCTTCGCTGCGGCCGTTGATCACGACCTCGCAGCCGGCCTCGGCCAGCGCCTTCGCGCAGCCATAGCCGAGCCCCTTGCTCGAGGCGCAAACGATTGCCTTGCGGCCGGCTATACCAAGGTCCATCCCTAACACTCCAGTTTCTGCGTCTTATGGCGCCGCGGAAATGCAGTTCTCGTGATTGAGCGTGCTTTAGTCAACGGCCTCATCCGTATCATCGCCCCGATCGCATGCCCTTCCTGCCGGACATCACCGCGTTTCAGATCGTGACCATCGTCGGTTTGGCAGCCGTCTCGGCCGTTGCCGGCGGCGTCGCCGGCTACGGCACCGGCGCGCTGATGCCTCTCATCCTGGTGCCGATGGTCGGCGCGGCGCCGGTGGTGCCGATCATCGCCATCTCGGCGATGTTCTCCAACACCGCGCGTGTCGCCGCGTTCCGCCGTTTTACCGATCTGCGCCTTGCCGGAATGGCGCTTGTCGTCGCGCTGCCGACCTGCATGCTCGGGGCCTGGCTCTATACGCTGCTCAGCGGCCGCGGCGCGGCGCTGGTGATCGGCACGACGCTGATCGCGACGGTGCCGTTGCGGCGCCTGCTCAAACGCCGCGGCCATCACCTCGGCGACAGGGGCTTTTGCGCCGGCGCGGCAGGCTGGGGCCTGCTGATGGGCGGCACCACCGGCTCGGGTGTTATCTTACTATCGCTGATGATGGCGGCGGGCCTTCAGGGCTCGGCCGTCATAGCGACCGACGCCGCGGTGTCGATCGTCACCGGTTTGATCAAGGTCGCGGTGTTCGGTTTCGCCGGCGCGCTGACGCCGACCGTAATCGTGATTGCGCTATTGATCGGCGTCATCGTCTTTCCCTGCACCTTCCTGGCGAGGCTTCTGGTCGAGCGCCTGCCGGTTCATGTGCATACGGCATTGCTCGACGCCGTGGTCATCTTCGGCGGCGTCGTGATGCTTTGGGGAGCGCTGCGGTAATCCCGCCACGTCATTGCGAGGAGCGTAGCCACGAAGCAATCCAGCGCAGGGCAAGAAAAGTGGATTACTTCGCTTCGCTCGCAATGACGATTACGGCCACTTCACCACCGGCGGCATCGAGGACAGGATCGACTCGACATTGCCGCCGGTGCGCAGGCCGAAAATGGTGCCGCGGTCGTACAGCAGATTGAATTCGACATAGCGGCCGCGGCGCACCAACTGCTCCTCGCGTTCGGCGTCGTTCCAGGGCGCGGCGAAATTCCGGCGCACCAATTCCGGATAGACGCGCAGGAAGGCAAGGCCGACGTCTTTGGTGAAAGCGAAGTCGGCGGCGAAATCGCCGGAGTTGAGGTAATCGTAGAAGATGCCGCCGATGCCGCGCATCTCGCCGCGGTGCTTCAAAAAGAAATAGTCGTCACACCATTTCTTGAACTTGTCGTAGGGCGCGATCGCGGCATGCGCGTCGCAGGCGGCGCGCATCGCGGCATGAAAGGCAAGCGTGTCGGGATCGGCTTGGGCGCGGCGGCGATCGAGCACCGGCGTAAGATCGGCGCCGCCGCCGAACCAGGATTTGGTCGTGACCACGTAACGCGTGTTCATATGCACGGCCGGCACATGCGGATTGTGCAGATGCGCGATCAGCGAAATGCCGGTGGCGTAGAAACGCGGATCGTCGGCGGCGCCGGGGATGTCCTTGCGGAACTCCGGGGCGAATTCGCCGAACACGGCGGAGACATGGACGCCGACCTTCTCGAAGACGCGGCCTTTCATTATCGCCATGACGCCGCCGCCGCCGGGAGCGCCTGAGTGATCGGTGCGGCTCCATGGCGTGCGGATGAAGCGGCCGGCGGGACGGTCGGCGAGCGGCGCGTCCGCGGGCAGCGCGTCCTCGATCCCCTCGAAGGCCGTCGCAATCCGGTCGCGCAAGCTCTCGAACCAGGCTTTGGCGTCGGCTTTGTGCTGTTCGATTCTGTCGGTGCTCATGGCCGCATTCCCCCAGTCTGCCGCAGCGCTTCGCCCGTGGCCATGGCGGCCGCCATGGCGATATTGAGCGAACGCAGCCCCGGCCGCAGCGGGATGACGAGGCGGGCGTCGGCCGCGGCATGAACCTCCGGCGGTACACCGGCCGATTCGCGGCCGAACAGCAAAATGTCATCCGTCGCAAAGCTGTAATCGAGATAGGACAGGCTCGCCGCGGTCGTGAGCAATACGAGACGGTGGCGCTCGCGCCGGCGCCATAGGTCGAAGTCCCGCCACGAGCCATGCCGCATGATCGCCACCGCGTCGAGGTAATCCATCCCGGCGCGGCGGAACGCCCGGTCGGTGGTCGGGAACCCGGCCGGCTCGATGATATGCGCGGCAAGGCCGAGGCAAGCGCAGAGCCGCAATACGGTCCCGGTATTCTGCGGGATATCCGGCTCATAGAGGGCGATCTGCATGGAAAAATCCGGTCGGCGCAGCGCATTTTGCTGCCGACGTTCCTTGGCGCAAACCTTGGCGCAAAGCCTGAGCGCTCGCCGCCGCGCCTCATTGTGGGTGTCGGCGAGGCCACACTTGCACTATCGAATTAAGGGTGCCAATAAAACCGAGCCGGAATGCGTCGCTTCAGGCCTTCCCCAGGCCGGAGGCGACCGGTCCTTCCGCCGCCTGCACCCCCTCCCTTTCGTCTCCCACGAACGGGGAGGGAAGTCGGGGGCAAGCGGTTCGCAGCGCGGATGGAGTGACCGGCAACACGAAAGAGGGTCTAGGCTGTGACAGCAATCTCATCGGCGGAGCCTACGCGCCGCGATTTTCTTTACATCGCAACCGCTACCGTCGGCGCGGTGGGCGCGGCATCGGCGCTGGTGCCGCTCATCGGCCAGATGAACCCCGACGCCACCACGATCGCGGCCGGCGCGCCGGTCGATGTCGATCTTGCGCCGATCCAGCCGGGCCAGATCATCAAGGTGTTCTGGCGCTCCAAGCCGATCTTCATCTTCAATCGCACGCAAAACGACATCAAGCTGGCGCAAGACGCCGACTGGCAGTCGTTCCGCGATCCGCAGCCCGACTCGGCTCGCGTCAAGGCGGGCCACGACCAGTGGCTGGTGCTGATCGGCATCTGCACGCATCTCGGCTGCATTCCGCTGCCGCATCAGGGCAACTATGATGGCTGGTTCTGTCCGTGCCACGGCTCGCAATATGATTCGTCGGGCCGCATCCGCCAGGGACCGGCGCCGCTCAATCTTCCGCTCCCGCCCTATCAATTCGTTTCCGCCACCAAGATCCGGATCGGCGAAAGCTCGCCGGGCGAAGCATAAGGTTCGATTATGAGCGGACATGCGACCTATCAGCCGCAGAGCGGCTTCATGAAATGGCTGGAGCGGCGGCTGCCGATCGCGAGCCTGGTCTATTCCTCCTTCATTGCCTACCCGACGCCGCGTAACCTGAACTATTGGTGGACGTTCGGCGGCATTCTGACCTTCATGCTCGGCGTGCAGATCATCACCGGCATCGTGTTGGCGATGCATTACACGCCGCATGTCGACTTCGCCTTCAATTCCGTCGAAGGCATCATGCGCGACGTGAATTACGGCTGGCTGTTGCGTTACGTGCACGCCAACGGCGCCTCGTTCTTCTTCCTCGCCGTCTACATCCACATGGCGCGCGGCATGTATTACGGCTCCTACAAGGAGCCGCGCGAGGTGTTGTGGATCCTCGGCGTCATCCTGTTCCTGCTGATGGTGGCGACAGGGTTCATGGGCTACGTGCTGCCCTGGGGCCAGATGAGCTTCTGGGCGGCGACCGTCATCACCAACCTGTTCTCGGCGCTGCCGGGTGTCGGCGATCCGATCGTGACCTGGCTCTGGGGCGGTTTTGCGGTCGGCAATCCGACGCTCAATCGCTTCTACTCGCTGCACTACCTGTTGCCGTTCGTCATCGCCGGCGTCATCGTGCTGCACGTCTGGGCGCTGCACATGGTCGGGCAGAACAATCCGACCGGGGTCGAGGCCAAGGACGAGAAGGACACGGTCGCGTTCACGCCTTACGCCACGGTGAAGGACGCGTTCTTCGTCGGCCTGTTCTGCATCGTCTATGCCTGGTTCGTGTTCTACATCCCGAATTATCTCGGCCATTCCGACAATTACATCATGGCCAATCCGGGCCAGACGCCGACCCATATCGTGCCGGAATGGTACTACCTGCCGTTCTACGCGATCCTGCGCGCCATCCCGAACAAGCTCGCCGGCGTTTGCGCGCTCGGCGGCGCCATCGTGGTGCTGGCCTTCCTGCCTTGGCTCGACACCTCGCGGGTGCGCTCGGCGAACTACCGGCCGGCCTATCGGCAATGCCTGTTCATCTTCTTCGCCGCCGTGATCGGGCTTGGCTATCTCGGCTCGCAGGAACCGACCGGCGGTTACGTCATCGCCGCGCGGATCCTGACCGTCTACTATTTCGGCTTCTTCTTCGTCATCCTGCCGCTTCTGGGACTGTTCGAAACGACCAAGCCGCTGCCGAATTCGATTTCGGAATCGGTGCTGCGCCAGGGCGTACCACTGGGCGCATCCGCGCCGCCGCCTGCCGGCGCGAAAAGCTAGAGGGCGGGTCATGACTGTCGATTGTAAAAAGACTCTTCACTACAAAAAGTCTTGCCGTCTCGCCTTGGCGTTCGCGCTTGCCCTGGGGCTCACGGGTCTCGTGCTGCGCACGGCTTCGGCGCAGGAAGCCGAAGCGCCGCCGCGGCAGCATTGGTCGTTCGCAGGTCCCTTCGGCACTTACGATCCGGCGCAGCTGCAGCGCGGTTTCAAGATCTACAAGGAGGTCTGTTCGAACTGCCACAGCCTCAAGCTCATCGCCTTCCGCAATCTCGCCGATCCGGGCGGTCCGGCTTTCAGCGAGCTGCAGGCGACGACGATTGCCTCCGGCTACCAGATCACCGACGGTCCGAACGATCAGGGCCAGATGTTCCAGCGGCCCGGCCGCATCGCCGACACCTTCCCGCCACCGTTCCCGAACGACCAGGCCGCGCGTGCGGCGCTCGGCGGCGCGCTGCCGCCGGACATGTCCGATCTCGCCAAGGCGCGCAGCTACGAGGCCGGCTTCCCCTGGTTCATCATCGACGCCTTCACCCAGTACCAGGAGGACGGGCCGGACTATATCCACGCCATCCTCAACGGCTATACGGACCCACCCAAAGGCTTCACGCTGGCGCCGGGTGCGCAGTACAATAAATACTTCCCCGGCCATGCCATCGGCATGCCGAAGCCCTTGAGCGACGGTCAGGTCGAATACACCGACGGCACGCCGACGACGGTCGATCAATACGGCCGCGACGTCTCAGCCTTCCTGATGTGGGCGGCGGAGCCGACGCTCGATGCGCGCAAGCGGCTGGGCTTCCAGGTGATGATCTTCCTGATCGTCTTGACTGGGCTTTTGTACTTCACCAAAAAGAAAGTCTGGCATTCGGTGCTGCACGATTCCGACGTGGAGAAGTCGTGAGCGCCGGCCGGATTTCGGAAATGCAGCGGCTTCGACCGGCGGTCGGACGATGAGCGGCGGCGCGCTCGAGAACGATCTCAAAGCGGCGATCCGAAGCATTCCGGATTATCCGAAGCCGGGGATCATCTTCCGCGACATCACCACACTTTTGGGCGATGCGCGGGCGTTCCGCCGCACCGTCGACGAATTGGTGCAGCCTTGGGCCGGCGGCAAGGTCGACCGCGTCGCCGGCATCGAGGCGCGCGGCTTTATCCTCGGCGGCGCTATCGCGCACCAGTTGTCATGCGGCTTCGTGCCGATCCGCAAGAAAGGCAAGCTGCCGTTCAAGCGCGTCAGCATCGGTTATTCGCTGGAATACGGCATCGACGAAATGGAGATGCATGAAGATGCGGTCGAGCGCGGCGAGCGGGTCATCCTGGTCGACGATCTCATCGCCACCGGCGGCACCGCGGAGGCCGCGGTAAAACTCCTCAAGCAGATCGGCGCCGATGTGGTCGCCGCCTGCTTCATCGTCGACCTGCCGGATCTGGGCGGTGCCGAGAAAATCCGCAAGCTCGGCGTGCCGGTACGCACGCTGATCAGTTTCGAAGGGCATTGAGGGCTGGTTCCGGCCGCGCCGCAATGCGGCTAGAGCACGGCCGTTTTATTTAGAAGCATATCCGGCGTTGGCGAGGTAGTTGGCGCATTCGGCGGGACTGAAGGCTGAGAGTAAGGCGCCGATGCGTTTCCATGTTGCTTCGACGGTGCG
>Ga0181526_10000822_pt1 | contig 31494 bp, 17 predicted proteins | sample PEATcosm2014_Bin_35_FD_119750 | JGI IMG/M metagenome (GOLD analysis project Ga0181526, IMG submission 119750) | Peatland microbial communities from MTU Mesocosm Facility, Houghton, MI, USA - PEATcosm2014_Bin06_30_metaG | ecosystem: Environmental > Terrestrial > Soil > Wetlands > Peat | place...
CCCGCCGGCCGTGTCCCTCTTCGGCTGGCCGTGGGTGAAGTCGATCCTGTCGTAGTAGACCGTCTTCGGCTGGGACTCGACCCTCTTGCGCGCGGCGTCGAGCTGCGCCCGGTACTCGTGGGGTGTCACGCCCTTGTGCTGCTTGAAGACCCGGGTGAAGTAGGTCGGATCCGCAAACCCTCCGGCGTAGGCGATCTCGGAAATGTTCAGGGACGTCGTCTCGAGGGCGAGAACAGCCCCCTCGATCCGGATGCGCTGGATGTAGTGCGTCAGGCGCTCCCTCGTCTCGACGTGGAACAGGTGGGAGAGGTAGTCGGCCGAGCAGCCGAGGAGGTCCGCGATGTACTGGACGCTCAGGTCGGGATTCGCGAAGCGCTCGCGCACCAGGCATTTCGCGTGGAAGACCTTGCCGATGTCGCCGTTGAGCTCCCCGGTGCCCGTCTCGACCACGTTGCGGAATAGGCCGAGAATGGCGATCAGCAGGCCCTTGAGCACAGATTCGCGCGCGGGGCCCTGCGTGTGGAAGGTCTGGGCCATGCTGTTGGCAAGGGTCAGGAAGACGTCGAGGTTGGGGGCGTCGAAGAACTCGATCGCCTCGATGTCGGGGCGGCTCGGCCGCGCCTCGTATGCGAAGTGCAGGCTGACCGTGTTGTTGTAGAAGCCGGCCACCAGGTTGCGAAACGGACGGCCGGCCTCGGCGTGGACGGTCTCGCCGTGCGGCATGCCCGCCGGTATCACGCAGAGCTCGTCAGGGGCGAGGCTGAAGGCCTCGCGGGGGAACTGGAAGTCCGTGGTTCCCTGCAGCTGGAGGAACAGCTCGGGCCGGTAGTGGTAGTGCATCCCCCGGAGCCTCTGGACATGCTTGAGCTCGCGGGGAACCCGCAGGCGCAGCCGGCCCCCCTCGGCCAGCCTTATCGCCCGCTCAAAGCTCTCCCGCATCTCGGCGCGGTTGTGATCGCTCAGCCGCTTGGCGGCAAAAAGCCCCGAAAGCTCCCCTTTGCCATTCATGGAAGGGCACGACGACGGGCTAGGGGTATAACGGGGCGGGGAATTGGCTACAGACCGAAGAATTCTGCCACCACTGGCAAACACAATTTAATACAAGGTCGGGCCCGGTCTGATACTTGGTCGATCGGGGCGACCGGGGACGAATCCCGGGCCCGGGCGCTTCGTCCTCTGCGGGCCGGTCGCATATGGCCCGTTTCGCGCAAGACATGCAGCCGGCGCCTCGCCGATTCTACGCCGGGTGGCGAATGGCCCGCGGCGTGTGCTTCCCCATCCCGATGTTTCCGCGTATGATCGTGGCCCGGCAATCCCTTGCATCCCCTTTCCCTCGCGAAGCCCCCCAGTCTCATCGCCCTGGCGTGCCTCTGGCTCTGCCCCGCGGCGGGCCTGTCCGCCGACGCCTCGCCGGCGCGCGTCTGGGAGAAAAGGGAGCTCACGTTCACCGCAGAGCGTCCGTACGCGAACCCGTACACCGACGTGGTCGTCTGGGTGGACCTGAGCGGCCCCGGCTTCAGGAAGCGAATCTTCGGTTTCTGGGACGGCGGCAGGACATTCCGCGTCCGCTTGATGGCCACGGCCCCGGGCACGTGGACCTGGGCAAGCGGATCGGCTCCCGACGATCCGGGGATCTCCGGCAGGTCCGGCTCGTTCTCCGCCGTTCGATGGACGAACGCGGAGCTCGGCGAGAACCCGCTGCGGCGGGGGATGGTCAGGCCCTCGGCCAACGGCCACGCCCTTGAATTCGCCGATGGAACGCCGTACCTGGCCATCGGGGACACCTGGTACGCCCTGGCCTCGGACCGCTTCAAGTGGTATGACGACGACCGGGAGCGGCCCATGGGTCCGCAGGCGGGCTTCAAGGACTATGTTCGCCTCCGCAAGGCGGAGGGATACAACTGGGTCAGCGTCATCGCGGCCTTCCCCAACTGGAAGACGGACGGCAAGCCGTGGCACCTGGTGATGGACGACCCGGCGCGCACGACCGTGCGCTCGGCCTGGCTCGAGTACGGGACCGGCAGCGCCAAGAACATGGACAACGAGGGCGGGAGGCCGTTCTTCTTCCCCGGGAGGGTGCCGGGCTTCGAGGGGGACTTCCCGGACATGGACCGGATCAATCCCGAGTACTTCAAGTATCTCGACCGCAAGATCGACTACCTCAACGCGAACGGATTCGTCCCGTTCATAGAGGCCTCCCGGCGCGACTCGGGCCTGTGCTGGCACAGGTACTACGCGTGGCCCGGGTCGTACGCGCGCTACGTCCAGTACGTCTGGTCGCGCTACCAGGCGAACATCGCGGTGCTCAGCCCCGTGCACCTCGACATCATCGACGAGACGGTGAGCCCGGCCGACTACTCCGTCGCGATCCGGGCCCTGGAGGAGAAGTACGGGCCGCCCCCCTTCGGCACGCTGCTGTCCGCCAACGCGAACCCATCGACGCTCGAGAACTGGGGCGAGCCCTCATGGGTGACGCTGCACCAGATCGGCAACATGCGCGAGCACGACAACTACTGGTACCTGACCGAGATCTACGCCCTGAGCCCCCCGGTTCCCGCGCTCAACGGCGAGCCGTACTACGCGGGCTACCGAGATGCGCGGGGGCCGGGATCCGCGAACTACACGCGGGGCGCCGTCGGCGGGACCGAGCGCGACAACGAGTTCTGCAGGTCCGGCCTCTACGGCAGCTTCCTGTCCGGCGGGCTGGCGGGGCACGTCTACGGCGCGGAGGGCATCTGGGGCGCCGACATCGAGCCGTCGGCGCCGACGAAGATGTGGGATGCGTTCAGGTGGGGCTCCGGGGCGCAGATGCAGTACCTGCGGGCCTTCGCGTTCTCTATAGGCCGGCGATACGAGGAGCTCGTGCCGATGGCCGACCTGGTCTCGCCCAACAAGACCAGGGACACGCTCGGCTACGAGGGCTGGGCCTACTGCGCGCGCACGCCGGACCGGGACGCCTTCCTCCTCTACTTTGAGAGGGGCTGCCCGAGGTCGCAGGTGCGCGGGGCGCGCCTGAACGCCTCCTACCGCGCCCAGTGGTTCAACGTGCGCGACGGAACCTGGCTCGGCGCCGGCCTCCTGAGCTCAGGCAAGATAGGCGTCATCGCGCTGCCCGGCCTCCCGAGCGAAGCTGACTGGGGCCTGCGCCTGCTGCGCGAAGGTGCGCGAGACGGCCCGGATTCATGACGCCGTGGCCGGGGATCGCCCGGGGACGCGCGCCCTGCGCGAGGAGTAATTCCTTGGTGTTTTCAGCCGGGCGCGGTAGGCAGACACCGTGACCTCGCCCGACGACCGGCCCCGTCTCCAGCCATGCCAGCGCAGGACCCCCGTCCAGGCGACATGACCGGGGGCGCCCGGCGCCCGGATTGGCTGGTGCTGGCGTCCTGCGCCATACTGGCTGTTGCGGCGGTGGCCGCCTACAGCGGGACCTTCTCCGTGCCCCTGCTGTACGATGACAAGCCCACGATCGTCGGGAACCCGACGATCCGGCACTGGGCGTCCGTCCTGCGGCCCCCGAACGACTCCACGGCGGGCGGCCGGCCCGTCCTGAATCTCTCCCTGGCGCTCAACTTTGCCGTAAGCGGGCCGGCCGTCTGGAGCTATCACGCCCTGAACCTGGCGATCCACATACTGGCCGGTCTCACGCTGTTCGGAATCGTCCGCCGCACGCTTGTGCCGCGGTCGGGCGCCGCGGCGACGCCAGTCGCGTTCTCCGCATCGCTTCTGTGGGTCCTCCACCCCCTGCAGACCGAAGCGGTGACCTATGTCGTCCAGCGCGCGGAGTCGCTCATGGGGCTTTTCTTCCTGCTCACCCTGTATTGCTTCATTCGGGGCTCGGACGCGGCCGGCAGGCACCCGCGCCTCTGGTACGCGCTATGCGTCGCATCCTGCGCCCTGGGCACCGGGACGAAGGAGGTGATGGTCTCCGCGCCGCTTGTCGTGCTGCTCTACGATCGGACCTTCGCCGCCGGCAGCTTCCGGGAGGCCTTCAGGCGCCGCCTGGGCGTGCATGCGGCCCTGGCATCGACATGGCTGCTGCTGGCCCTCCTTGTCGCCTCCTCGCACGGCCGGGGCGGCACCGCGGGATCCGGCGCCGGGGTCAGCTGGTGGCGCTACGCCTTGACCCAGGTCCCGGCTATAGCCGACTACATCCGGCTCAGCTTCTGGCCGCATCCGCTGGTTTTTGACTATGGCACCGCCCTCGCGCGCCCGGGCCCCGGCATGCTGGCGTGCGCCCTCTTGATAGCCGCTCTGGCGGCGGCGACCCTGTGGGCCCTCGCGAGGCGGCCGGCCGCCGGATTCCTTGGCGCGAGCTTTTTCGCGATCCTGGCGCCGAGTTCCAGCATCGTCCCGATCGCCACCGAGCCCATGGCCGAGCACCGGATGTACCTGGCTCTGATCCCCATCGTGACTCTCGTCGTGCTCGAGATCCACAGGCGCCTTGGCCGGGCGGCCCTTCCCGTGTGCATCCTCCTCGCCGCCTGCCTCGGGCTGGCCACCGCCCGCAGGAACCGCGACTATTCCAGCGAGCAGGCAATCTGGGGGGACACGGTCGCCAAGTGCCCCCGGAACGCGCGTGCCCACGTCAACCTGGGAGCCGCATTGCTCGGGGAACCCGGGCGCCTTGGCGAGGCGATCGCCCAGTACGAGGAGGCGCTGCGCCTGGATCCGGACGACGCCGACGTGCACAACGACCTCGGCAGCGTGTTTCTGAAGATGCCGGGGAGGCTGGACGACGCGATCGCCCAGTACGAGGAGGCGCTGCGCCTGAGGCCCGCCTACGCCGAGGCGCACAACAACCTGGGCAACGCGTGGGCGGGCGTGCCGGGGAGGCTGGGCGACGCGGTCGCCCAGTACGAGGAGGCGCTGCGCCTAAGGCCGGGCGACGCGGAGATGCACGGCAACCTGGGCTACGTCCTGTCGAACGTGCCTGGGAGGCTGGACGACGCGATCGCCCAGTGCGAGGAGGCGGTGCGCCTGGATCCCGGCTATCCCAAGGCGCACAAGAACCTCGGAAGCGCCCTGCTTAGGGTTCCGGGGCGGCTCGATGACGCGATCGCCCAGTTCAGGGAGGCGGTGCGCCTGGACCCGGGCGACGCCGACGCGCACTTCAGTCTGGCCAACGCCTGGCTGGCGGCGCCCGGGCACCTGGACGACGCGATCGCCCAGTACGAGGAGACGCTGCGCCTGAATCCGCGCCATCCCAGGGGCCACAACAACCTGGGTTACGCGCTGTCGCACGTTCCGGGCCGGCTCAACGACGCGATCGCGGAGTATGAGGAGGCGCTTCGCCTGAGCCCCGGCTACGCGATGGCCCACCTCAACCTGGCCATCGCCCTTTCGGATGAGCCCGGGCGGCTGAACGACGCGGTCGCCCAGTATGAGGAGGCGCTGCGCCTTGGCCCGGAGAACGCCGAGATGCACCTCGGCCTTGCAGCCGCCTTGTCCAGGCTCCCGGGGCGCACCGAGGAGGCGCGGGCCCACGCCGAGGCGGCGCTGCGCCTTGAGCCCGGGAACGAGGCCGCCGTTAGGCTGCTGGACGCCATCCGGGCGTCAGGGCCCTGACCAGGCCGTCGGCCCGGCGAGGAGCCGATGGGAACGGTTCTCTGCAGGCGGGCGATGGGCGGCGGAGGGCGTCCCGGCGCGCTCCGCCTGCAGACGCGTAAAGCCGTAGAATTCTGTCTTGCGGCGGCGTGCGCGCGTCAGCTTCCTTTAGTGATCCCTTCGACTCCTTGGAGGCAATAGGCCAGGCCCTCGCCCCGGGAAGGCTCTGCTGAGTCCAGCCACTTGAAACTCCCGCCCAAACTCTTCGCGGCGCTTCCCCGCCTGTCGGCGCCGGCGAAGATAGCCGCGATATACTGCGGGGCCGCGGCCGTGTGGATAGTCATCTCGGAACTCCTGATGGTCTGGTGGCTCCACGTGCCGAGGGCGACCGCCACCGTCGAAGTCGCCAAGGGCTTGGCGTTCGTGGCGGTGGTGGGCTTCCTTGCGGCCGGGTCCATCCGCAGGTTTGCCGACCGCGAGACGGAGGCGAGGGCCAGGACGCTTGACGACGCGCACAGCGTCGTCGCCGCCGGGGAGCGCGTCCACCTCCTCGACGCGGCGCTCCAGGCGACGCCGACCGCCATCGTTATCACCAACATCCGCGGTGAGATCGAGTGGGTGAACCCCGCGTTCGAGAGGATCACCGGATACAGACGCAGCGAGGTGATCGGAAAGAACCCGAGCGTGCTCAAGTCCGGCAGGCATCCCCAGGCGTTCTACGGCGAGCTCTGGCGCACCATAACCGGCGGCAGCATATGGCAGGGGGAGATCTGCAACAGGGCAAAGGACGGCAGGATCTTCAACGAGGCGATGACCATCGCCCCGATACGCGACTCCGAAGGAGTGATCCGGCACTTTGTCGCGATCAAGGAGGACATAACCGAGAGGAAGGCGCTTGAGGGAAGGCTCATGCGCGCGCAGCGCCTCGAGAGCATCGGACTGCTGGCGAGCGGCGTCGCCCACGACCTGAACAACGTGCTCGCGCCGATCCTCATGAGCATCGACTGGCTGAAGAACAGGTACCCGACGCCCGAGTCCCACCAGATCCTCAACATCATGGAGTCCTCCGCCCAGAGGGGCGCCGGGGTCGTCCGCCAGATCCTGACCTTCGCCCACGGCATCGAGGGGGAGCGCGTCGAGATCGTCCCGAGACACCTGATCCGCGAGGTCCAGCAGATGATCGCAGGGACGTTTCCGCCCGGCATCCAGATCGACGTTCAGTTCGCTCCCGACCTGAGGTCGGTTATCGGCGACCCCACGCAGCTGCACCAGGTGCTGCTCAACCTCGCGGTGAACGCGAGGGACGCCATGCCGAACGGGGGGACCCTGACGATAAGCGCGGAGAACTGCCGGATCAGCGAGAAGGAGGCCCGGCTGACCGTCAACGCCAGGCCGGGCGACTACGTGCTCTTCACCGTGTCCGACACCGGCTCGGGGATACCCCCTGAGATCCTCGACCGGATCTTCGATCCGTTCTTCACCACGAAGCCGAAGGGGCGCGGCACGGGCCTCGGGCTCTCCACGGTGCACGGCCTTGTCCGCAGCCACGGGGGATTCGTGGCCGTGAACAGCGCGCTCGGCGTCGGATCCAGGTTCACGGTGTACATCCCCGCGGCCGCGGACGCCCCGGCCCAGCCGAAGCCGCAGGGCGGCGGCCAGAAGCTCCAGGGAGACGGCAGAAGGCTGCTCCTGGTCGACGACGAACTGGCCGTGCGGCGCGTCGGAGAGGAGGTGCTGAGCCATTTTGGATTCTCGGTCGTCACAGCCGCCGACGGGATCGAGGCCCTGGAGAAGTTCCGCGAGTTCGACGGGAATTTCGCCGCCGTGATAACCGACGTCGGCATGCCGCGGATGAGCGGGGACGACCTCGCCGTCGCCCTCCGGGGAATTGCCCCGAATCTGTCCATCATCGCGTCGACGGGCATAATGTCCGAGAGCCAGACGATGACAAAGATGAAGGCGCTCAAGGCGGCGGGCGTTGATATCGTCCTGAACAAGCCCTTCACGGCGGATTTGCTCATGAGCGCGCTGACCAAGGTCATCCCCCCCGCGGGAAAGCCCGAGGCGGCGGCGTCTCCACGGATATTGAAGTTCCCGCCGATGCACGGCTAGGGCCCCCGCCCGCCGGCCGCGGCGCGGCGGGGCGGGAAAGCAATTGCAAACGGCCGGGCGATTGCGGGAATGGTCCCTGCCGATGAAGAGAAACCCGCCGCCCGCGCTCCGCCACCCGCCGCCGGATATCCACCCGGGCATCCCGACGGCCCGGCGCCGCGCGGCCGTCCGGCCGCGCGGCGTCACGCTCGTCCTCGGCGCCATTCCTCAGGAGACCGAACTCGTCGAGTGGGCCCTTTCCGGGAGAAGGAGGGCCAGGCTCCATGGCTTCCCCTACGCCCGGGGCAGGATCGCCGGCCGGCCGACGGTCGTCGCGGTGACGGGGATCGGCAAGACGAACGCCTCGCTGGTCACGGCGCTGTTCGTCGGGCACTTCCGGCCGCGGGAGCTCATCATGACGGGCACGGCCTCGCGCATCAATCCCGGCGTGCGCAACGGCGACGTGATCGTCGGCACCGTGACCTGCAACCACGATTTCGGATCGCTGGGCAAGAACTACTCCATGGAGTACTTCGGCGCCGAGGGACCCCTGGGGGACTCGAGCCCCATCGTCTACCCCGGCGACCGGCGGCTGCTTGCGGCGGCGAAGCGCGCCATCAGGCGGCATGTGCCGGAGCCGGCGGCCCACCACAGCCCGGCCTACGTCCCCCGGGTGCGTCTAGGCCGCATCACCTCGGGCGACCAGTTCGGCATCACGGCGCATAGAATCCGGGACATCCGGCGCCAGCTCAGGCCGGACCTCATGGAGATGGAGAGCGGCTCCGTGGCGCAGGTCTGCTGGTATCTGCGGACGCCCTTCCTCTGCGTCCGGGGAGGCAGCAACCGGACGCAGAACCTGCCGGACAACGACTACCACCGGCTCTCGCCCTTTGCCGCGCGCCAGGCGTCGCTCTTCACGGTATCGCTGGTAGGCGAGCTGGCCCGCTAGGGCCCGGCGGACATGAAGCTCTTCTGCCGCGGGGACGTCGACGGGTTCTGCGCCATCGCGCTCGACAACATCGTCCAGCTCCTGCTGATACCGCCGATGTGCATCGGCGTCCTCGGGTTCCGGCAGGACCTGGTCTACAACCGGATCCTCCCCGGGGTCGCCGTCTCCTACCTCGTGGGCAATGTCTTCTACGCCTGGCAGGCCCACCGGCTGGCTCGGAGGGAGAATCGGAGCGACGTGTGCGCCCTACCGTTCGGGCTGAACACTCCGACGCTGATCGCGTACATATTCCTGGTGATGGCGCCCGCCAAGCAGATCGCGATCGCGCACGGGAGCGCCGATCCGGACATCGTGGCCTGGCGCGTCGGCCTCGTGGCCTGCGTCGGCAGCGGCGTCATCGAGTTCTTCGGGGCGTTCATAGCCGGGCGCATCCGCGCGATCACGCCCCGCGCCGCGCTGCTCGCGTCGCTCTCGGGCGCCGGGCTGGCGTTCCTGACGATGAACTTCATGTTCAGCACGTTCGCGCATCCGATCGTCGGGTTGGTGACGATGGGCCTGGTGATGCTGTTCTACTTCGGCGAGCTCAAGCCGCGCGGCGGGATCCCGCCCGCGCTCGTGGTCCTGGTGGTGGGCGCCGCCCTCGCCTGGGCCACCGGGCTGGCGCCCCTCGGCAGGCTGAACCTGGCGGACGTCGGGTGGCGGCCCCCGCTGCCCGTCGTCGCCGACGTGCTCGGCGGCTTCGGGGGCGGGCGGTTCCTTCCCTACCTCTCGGTCATCCTGCCGATGGGGCTGCTGAACCTGCTCGCGTCGCTCCAGTGCATCGAGTCGGCCGCCGCCGCCGGCGACTCCTATTCGCCGCGATCGTCGCTAATGGTAAACGGGGCCTGCACCTTCGCGGCGGCCTGCTTCGGGTCGCCGTTCCCGACGTCCCTCTACATCGGCCACCCGGCGTGGAAGCGCATGGGGGCGCGTGCGGGATACTCGACGGCGAACGGGATCTTCCTCACGGTTGTCTGCCTGACGGGCGCCATGTCCCCGATCGTGTGGGCCGTCCCCGCCGACTGCGGCCTGGCGATCATCATCTGGATCGGGTTCATCATCACGATCCAGGCCTTCGAGTCGACGCCGCAGCGCCACTGGCCGGCCGTGATCATGGGCATGGTTCCCGTGATCCTCGCCTGGGTGACGTTCTCGATGATGACCGCGGCGAGGATAGGCGCGGCCGGCTCCGGGGGGGGCGCCCTGTCGGGAGCCCGGATCCTCTCCGGCTTCCATGACGCCGGAATCGCGATCGAGGGGGGCTTTGCGATCGGGCAGGGCACCTTCTGCAGCGCCCTGATCCTCTCGACGATCACCGTCCTCGTGATCGACCACAAGCTGGCGTCTGCGGCCCTCTGGTCGCTTGCGGCCGCGCTCCTCAGCCTGCTCGGGTTCCTCCACTCCTGGAGGCTCGTGCCCGGCGACGCCGTTGGCTCGATGCCGCTCGTGGACCGGCTGACCGGGGCCCCGCCGACCTCGTCCTCGCTCTATCCCGCGGCGCCGTACGCCGTCGCCTACGCGTGCCTGGCCGCGATGCTCCTCCTCGCGAAGGTCTTCACCGTGCCCGACCCGCGGCCGCCCGCGTAGGGGTCGGCCCGGGCCGAGGCGCGGGTCACGGCCAGCCGACGTTTAGCGTCTCCAGGCCGTGGAAGTGGTAGTTGTCGCGGTAGCGCGGCGGCTCTGCGAGGAAGATCCCCGGCAGCCCGCCGAAGAGAGCCGGCAGGGCGATCTGCAGCTCGAGCCGGGCGAGCGGCGCGCCAAGGCAGAAATGAATGCCCCCGCCGAACGCAAAGTGCGCGGACTGCGCCCCCTCAAGGGGCCTCTCGGGATTGAAGGCGTGGGCCTGGGGATACCGGGAGGGATCCCGGTTTGCGGCGCCGTAGAGCAGCGCGACCCGGCTTCCCCGCGCAAGGGCGACGCCGGCGACCTCCACGTCCTCCTGCGCATAGCGGATGAACAGGTGGAGCGGAGGGTCGAAGCGCAGGCACTCCTCGACCGCCGCCTCGGTGGACGCCTCGGTGGCGAACGCCGCGCGAGTGTCCGTCCGGTTCTCGAGAAGCGCCTTCACGCTGTTCCCGATCGCGTGGACGGTCGCCTCATGGCCTGCGTTGAGCAGCAGGATGCAGGTCGCGATCAACTCGTCCTCCGACAGGCGGTCCCCCGCCGCCTCCGCGGCCATCAGGTGGGTGATCAGGTCGTCGGCCGGGAGCTCGCGGCGCTTGGCTATGTAGCCCCGAAGAAACCCCGAGAACTCCCGGGTCGCCGCCTCGGCCGCGAGTTCGATCGAGCGCGTCCGGTCCAGCTGGAACATGGCGACCATGCGGTGCGACCAGTCGAGGAGCTGGGGGGCCATAGACGGGGGGACCCCCAGGAGCTCCGCGATCACGACCACGGGGATCGGCGCCGCAAAGGCCGAGATCAGCTCAGCCTCATGCGCCGGCCTTATCCGCTCGATCAGCTCGCGGGCCAGCGCGGCAATCCGGGGCCTGAGCCGCTCGATGTTGCGCGTGACGAAGGCGCGGCTCACCAGGGCGCGCAGGCGCGTGTGGACGGGGGGCTCCCGCTCCAGCATGGAGTTGCCGTTGACCCGGTGGAACAGCGCGACGTGCTCGGGAACGGGCACCGAGGGGGGCGCCGGCTGCCCCGGCAGGGGCAGAAGCTCGCGGCCAAAGCGCCGGTCCCGGAGGATCGAGCCCACGTCCGCGGCGCTCATGAAGCACCAGAGCTTGTGCTCCTCCCAGTAGAAGGCGGGCGCCACGGCCCGTATCCGCTCGTACGCCGCGTAGGGGTCCCCGTAGAACCCCGGGTGGGAGGGGTTGAGCGAGACCGAACGCCGCTGCGGATCGATCCTCAGCCACGGTGGGTCGGTGGTCGGCATCTCGATGCTGAAAATGGCGCGGTGGGAAAGGCTGTTGAAAACGGCCGCAGGCGATCCAGACGCCGTCCCGTGAGGGCGCGCTTGGGAGGAGCCGGGGCAAACGCTTGCCTCCGGACGATTTGTGTCAATTTCTTATGGCGCAACCATCCCCGCGTGAGAACGCACACTAACCCCATGGATCCCGCGGCTCCCGGCCCCATGACCGCCACCGAGTCGATCATCGCCCACAACCGCGGGCGCGATCCGGCCCTCCTCGCCATCAAATGGGAGAAGATGCGCGGGAGCGCGTTCGGGTTCTTCCGCGGAACGGCGCACCTCTTCTACGGGATCTGGGCGAAGCTCTCGCCGGGCGGCTCCCCGCGGGCGTGGATCTGCGGCGACGCCCATCCCGAAAACCTCGGGAGCTACAGGGGGGAGAACCACGTGCCGTATTTCGACCTGAACGACTTTGACGAATGCTGCCTCGCCCCGGTCGACTGGGAGGTGGGCCGCGCCCTCGCCGCCATTCACGTCCTCAAGAAGCCGGACTTGGCGCGCCTGTTTTTGCGCGCGTACGCGGCGACGCTCCGGGGCGGCAAGCCTGGCCACATCGAACCCGAGGTCGCGCAGGGGCCCGTCGCAAAGCTCCTCGACAAGGTCCAGCGCCGCAGCCGCAGGGAATTCCTGGACAAGTGGACCGCCCACGGAAGGCTGCGGATCCGCCCCGGCCACTCCTTCGCCCTGGATGGCGCGGCTAGGGCCCGGGCGCGCCGGACGTTTGAGTCCTGGGCGCGGCGCCAGGCCGATCCCGGCTTCTACAGGGTGATCGACGTCTGCGGCCGGATTGCGGGCAACGGCAGCCTCGGGCTCGAGAGGTACATCCTGCTCGTGAGCGGCGGCAAGCTGCCCTTCATCCTGGATATGAAGGAGGCCGCGCCCGCGGCGCCGCTTGCCGTTCTCCGGGCGGGACAGCCGGCTTGGCCGAGCGAGGCCGAGCGGGTGGCCACCGTGCAGCATTTCATGCAGTACGTGCCGATCGCGCGGCTGTCCTGGATCGGGACGGCGCCCGTCTCCTACATCGTGCACGGCCTGCAGCCTGCCGACGACCGCATCGCAGTCGACGACCTGTCGGAGGCGGAGAACGAGGACTTCGTCCGGCAATGGGCCGGACTCGTCGCCTCGGCGCACCTGCGCAGCGGCGGCTGGATGGGGAGCGTTGACCTGGACGAGCTGATCGACTTTGGGCGGTCGCTCGACGGCGGCGCCCAGCGCCGGCTGCTCTCCGCCGCGCGCGACGCGGCCGCCGACCTGCGGCGGGCCTGGTCGGAGTTCAGGAAATAGGGCCCGGCACCGCTTCCGGCCGCCATCCGCGACGCCTTGGGCGAATCCAAATCGGATTGCGAACGCGCTTTTCCCCGATGACGTTGGACGGGTGGCCCCCTCCCGGGCGATTGCACCCTCAACGGACGGGAGCGACGCCGGCTATCTTCCCATGCAAAAGATAAACATCAGGGACATTCCCGAGGAGCGCTGGTCCTCGCCGAAGGGCAGGTTCGCCAGCGCGGACAAGAACATCTCGATAAAGCTGGGCCGCGACCCCGACTCGACCGACCTGTCGAAGCGACATCCCTTCGACGTGGAGATCTGCCGCGTCCCGCCGGGGACGAGCGCGTGCCCCTACCACTCGCACAGCGCCCAGTGGGAATTCTACCACGTGATCTCCGGCGCGGGGGCCGTCCGGGACAAGGACGGCAGGACCGCCGTCGAGGCCGGCGACGCGTTCATGTTCGGGCCCGGGCAGCCGCACCAGCTCATCAACGACGGCGCGGCGGACCTGGTCGTTTACGTCGTGGCGGACAATCCCCTGGGGGAAACCTGCCATTATCCCGACAGCAAGAAGTGGCTGGTGCGCTCGCCCGAGCGCGCGCTAATCCGCTCCTCGCCGCTCGACTACCTCGATGGGGAGGAGTAGGGCGGCCGGGTGAAATCCGGGGTCCCTCCGCCATGAGATTCATGCTCTGCCGCAACCGTGTGTCCGATTACCGCCGGTGGAGGCGCGTGTTCGATTCGCATGCCGGGGCCCACCGGGCGGCCGGGCTCCGGCTGAAGGGCCTCTGGCGCGACGCCGGGCGGCCGAACGACGTGTTCTTCCTGTTCGAGGTCCGTGACATGAGCCGGGCGAGGGCGTTCATCCGGTCGCCCGAGGCGGCCGAGGCGGGGGCGCGTTCCGGTGTCATTGAAGGGGATTACCGCTTCATCCGGGACGCAGGGACGGCATCGTACCGAGGTCCCGGCTAGGCCTCCCTCCTGGCAGCCGAGTGCCGGGCTGGGCGGTTGACAGGGAATCCGGCGCGAGATTAAATCGAACTGAAAGGATCATTTTGACCCCAGGGTTTTGAGTAGGCCCAAGGCACATGCAGTGCCTCAGCAGAGCTCAGTCCTCACCGTGCCTCTTGCATCATTACCAGTCCCGATCGTGGCGCTCATTTCGGCGGTACTGGGCGGCCTTGTCGCCGCCGCGCTGATGGCCCTATGGACCAGGCGGCGCCCCGCCGCCGCCGCGAAGCCCGCGGTCGACCCAAGGCTCGAGAACTACCAGCTGATCCTGGACACTCTCGACCGCTCGAACATCCTTCTCTGGTGGGCCAGGGTCTCCCGCGTGGGCTCGGCGTACGAGTGGAAGTTCAGAACGCCGCCCCAGCTCCACGAGAACCCCATCTACCGGATGGCCTCCCTGGTCGCCGAGCAGGGGCTCTGGCGCGACGAGCAGGCGCCCGACCACGAGCGGACAAAGCAGACCGCCATAAGGGCGCTGTCCGAGGGCGCGAGCGGCTACCAGCAGGAGTTCCGCGTCCTTGGCCTCGACGCCATGCACTGGCTCTCCGAGGAGGTCATCGTCCGGCCCGCTGGGCAGGGCGAATGGAATCTTGCCGGCGTGATCGTGGACGTCACGAAGCGCCACGAGGCCGAGGAGGCGCGCAGGAGGACGGAGGCCCATCTCGAGGAGATCCTGAAGCGGGCGGACTGCCTGCTCTGGCAGGCCGCGGTCACCGGGCATCCCGACTCCGAGATCCAATGGCAGATGTTCATACCTCCCTCCGTGCTGTACCGGCGGATCTTCGGGAAGGAGCCCGTCCAGGGGCAGAACGTCCTGTGGACGCAGGAAATCGTGCCGGAGTGGACCCTGATCCAGAAAGCCTCCAGACAGGCCCTGCGGGAAGGCCTGCCCGACTACGACCAGGAGTTCCACGTCGTCACCGGGGGGCACGAGTTCTGCGTCCACGAGCACGTGTCCGTCTCGAAGCAGGGCCCCGGCAGGTGGAATCTCGTGGGGGTCATCGTCGACATCACGGAGCGGCGCGACGCCGAGATGGCGCTCGCCTCCGAGAAGGAGAGGCTCGCCGTGACGCTGGGCACGATGAGCGAGGGAGTGATCACGATCGACGCCCGCGGGCGCGTCCTGTTCATGAACCGGGCGGCGGCCGACATGATCCAGTGGAACGCCTCGGAGACCGTGGGCCGCGAGGTTTCCGAGGTGTGCCGGCTCATGAACGCCGAGAGCGGCCGCGATACCAACCTGCCGGTCAGGGAGATCCTCGAGGGCGGCTCGCTCGCCGAGCTCCCCCCCCAGACGCTCCTCAGGGGCCGCTCGGACCGGACACGCCTCGTCGAGGGGCGCATGGCGCCCGTCGCCGACTCGAAGAGCAAGAGGGTGGGCGCCGTCTTCGTCATGCGCGACGTGACGGAGCGCCACAGGATGGAGGAGAAGCTCCAGAACGCGGCCAAGATGGAATCGGTCGGGATCCTAGCCGGCGGAATCGCTCACGATTTCAACAACATCCTCACCGCGGTCCTGAGCAACTTGACCCTCCTCCAGCTCGACCTAGCCGGGATGCCGGAGGCCGCGACCCTGCTCGACGAGGCGGTGCGCGCCACGAAGCGCGCCGGGGAGCTCACGCTGCAGCTGCTCACCTTCGCGAAGGGGGGCGACCCGGTCCGGACGGCGGTCCACCTCAACGAGGTCATCCAGGAGGCCGCGACCTTCGCTCTGAGGGGATCCAGCGTGAAGTGCGTCTTCGAGATGGCCCCCGACCTCAGGGCCGCGAGCGTGGACAGGGCGCAGATCAGCCAGGTTATACGGAACCTGGTCCTCAACGCGACCCAGGCGATGCCCGAAGGCGGAGCGATCCGGATAGCCACGTCGAACGAGCGGATCGCCGCCGTCGCCCACCCGGTCCTCGCGGAGGGCGAATACGTCCGCGTCACCGTGGCCGACACCGGGACCGGGATCGCGCCGGAGAACATGGGGAAGATATTCGAGCCGTATTTCACGACGAGGGCGCAGGGCCACGGGCTCGGCCTCGCGACCGTCTTCTCCATAGTCAAGAGGCACCAGGGTCACATCGAGGTGAGCTCCGTCCCCGCGAAGGGATCGGTGTTCTCGATCTGGCTCCCGGTTGCGCCCGCGCCGCGCCAGGAACCGCCCAAGAAGCCCGCGACCAGCATCGCGCAGGGCAAGCGGGTGCTCTTCATGGACGACGAGGCGCCCATCCTGAAGATGGCCGAGAAGCTCATGAACCGACTGGGCCTCGAGTTTGTGTCGGCCGCCGACGGCAAGGAGGCCATCGAGCGCTACCGGTCGGCAAAGGATTCCGGCAGGCCGTTCGACCTGGTGGTGATGGACCTGACCATACCCGGCGGAATGGGAGGCAAGGAGGCCATTTCCATCCTGCGGCAGATCGACCCGGGAGTCCGGGCCATCGTCTCGAGCGGGTACTCGAGCGACCTGGCCATGTCGGACTTCCGCAAGCACGGCTTCCGGGGAATGGTCGCCAAGCCCTACGACATCACGGTGCTTTCCTCCGTGATCCGGGACGTGCTGAATGAGCCGGGCTCCTCGTGACGAGGCGCCCCGGACCGGAGCGGAAAGCCTTGAGTCATCCGCGGATCGGGCGAGCTTCGGTGCAGGGTGACAACTAGGGCGGCAGCTTCTATGGGCGGCGCGGGTTCACCGGGGGCTCGGCCGCCAGCGGACTGGCCGGCGCTCGTGGTCGGCGCCATCCTCGCGGCCGCGGCGATCCTGGCCTATTGGCGGACGTTCTCAGTTCCGCTGCTCTTCGACGACGAGACGTCGATTGCGACGAACCCTACAATCCGGCACCTCGGTTCGGCGCTGTGGCCCCCGGTCGACGCGACCGTTGGCGGCCGGCCGGTCCTGAATCTCTCCCTGGCTTTCAACTATGCCCTCGGCGGGACGGCGGTGTGGGGCTACCACGCGGCGAACCTGGCCATACACATCATGGCCGGGCTGGCTCTCTTCGGAGTCGTGCGGAGGACGCTTGCCCGTCGGGCGGACGCCTCGGCATCCCTCGTCGCCTTCTCGGTGTCCCTCCTTTGGACCCTCCATCCCCTGCAGACCGAGTCGGTCACCTACCTGATCCAGCGCGCGGAGTCGCTCATGGGGCTGTTCTATCTGCTCACCCTGTATTGCTTCATTCGGGGAGCCGGCGCGGACGGAGCCGGGGGCCGAATGTGGTACGCCGCCTCGGTGGCCGCCTGCCTTCTCGGCATGGGCACGAAGGAGGTGATGGTCTCCGCGCCGCTCGTCGTGCTGCTCTACGACCGCGCGTTTCTCACGGGCAGCTTCCGGGAGGCGCTGAGGCGCCGCCGGCGCGTGTATGCCGGGCTGGCGGCCACGTGGCTCCTGCTGGCCCTGCTCGTGATCCTCACGAAGGGAAGGGGAGGCAGCGCCGGATACGGCACCCGCGTTAGCCTGTGGAGCTACGCGCTCACCCAACTGCCGGCGGTCGTTCACTACCTGTGGCTTTGCCTCTGGCCGCGCACGCTGATCTTCGACTACGGCAGCGCCCTCGAGATCGCGTCCCTACGGGTCGTGCCCTGCGCGCTGATCGTCGCCGGCCTAGTGGCGGCGACCGCGTGGGCGCTCGCCAGGCGGCCTGCCCTCGGGTTCCTGGGGGCGGCCTTCTTCGCGATCCTGGCGCCGAGCTCCAGCATCGTCCCCGTCGCCACCGAGACGATCGCCGAGCACAGGATGTACCTTTCGCTCATTCCCGTTGTCGTGCTGGCCGTGATCGGGATCCACCGGTGGCTGCGGGCCGCTGCGCTGCCGGTCTGCCTGGTCCTGGCCGCCGGGCTGGCCTGGAGCACCTGGCAGAGGAACGAGGCGTACCGGAGCAGCGAGGCGATCTGGAGCGACACGGTGGCCAAGCTCCCGGGCAACGAGCGGGCGCAGTACAACCTGGGCTGCTACCTTGAGAAGGAGCCCGGGAGGATGGGCGACGCGATCGCCCACTACGAGGAGGCGCTGCGCCTGTGGCCCGGCTACGCCGAGGCCCACTGCAATCTCGGAATCGCCCTGGCATCGCTAGGCAGGACGCGGGAGGCGGTCGCCCACTACGACGAGGCGATTCGCCTGAAGCCAGGCTTCGCCGAGGCGCACAACAATCTTGGCAACGCGCTGAATGTCCTGGGCAGGAGGCAGGAGGCCATCGGCGAATTTGAATGGGCGCTGCGCCTGAGGCCCGGCTATGTCGAGGCACACAACAACCTGGGGTGCGCGCTGGCGGACACACCCGGCCGGCTGAACGACGCGGTCGCCCAGTTCGGGGAGGCGCTGCGCCTGGATCCCGGCTTCTACCAGGCCAACTACAACATGGGCAACGCCCTCAACTCCCTGGGCCGGACGCCCGAGGCTATCGCGCAGTACGAGCAGGCGCTTCGGCTCAAGCCCGACGACGCCGTCATCCGCTTCTACATGGCCGGGGCACTGCTCAAGATCCCCGGCCGGACGGACGAGGCGGTCGCGCAGCTCCGGGAGGTCCTGCGGCTGCAGCCGGACAACGAGCGGGCCCGCAGCGTCCTGGAGAAGATCGACGCGCTGCGGCGGTGATCGCGCCGGGCCCGTCGACGGGCCCTCGCCCTTTGGCTGGACACTTGTTGACGCTGCGACAAGAACTTAGGGACTGGCCGAGGAACGGCCCCAACCCCGCCAATAATGGAAGCGACCCCTGCCGACGGACCCGCGTCGAAACCCGCCCAGTCCGAATCCGCGGCCCCGCGGGACAGGGTGCCGGTCTCGCAGAAGATAGGCTACGGGGTCGGCATCTGGATAGACATGTGGGGCCACTGGCACTACCCGAACTTCGCCGGGCTCGTCTTCAACATATTCCTCGGGGTCAACCCGATCCTCGTGGGAATAGCAGTGGTGCTCAACCGGGTCTTTGACGCCGTCTCGGACCCGCTGTTCGGCTGGCTCTCGGACAACACGCGCACGCGCTGGGGCCGGCGCCGGCCGTACATGCTCGTCGGCGCCGTGCTCGCGGGCCTGGGGCTGCCCCTCGTGGTGGCGGTCGGGCCGGGCTGGGGGTACACGCACGTATTCGGCCATAATGTCCCGTATTACTTCTGGTTCATGCTGGCGTCCTCGGCGGTTTACCTCCCGATGGTGAGCTGCTTCAACATGCCGTACCAGAGCCTTGGATACGAGCTGACGCCCGACTACAACGAGCGCACCATCGTCTTCTCGTACGTGAACATCATCAAGACGCTCCCGCAGCTCGGCCTGTTCTTCGGCGGGTATTTCTTGACGATGTCCGTGTGGGTCGGGGCCGACCGCTCGAACCTGCCCGAGCGGCTCAGGCTGCTCTTCACCACCGTGAGCGCATGGGGCAAGGCCCCCGGCGGGGCCTCGCCCAACATCCTCCTCGGGGCCCAGGTCTTCTGCGTCATCTGCGGCATCATCATGATGGCGGCCGGCCTCGCCTGCTTCGCCCTCGTGCGCGAGCGCTACTACGCGAAGGTGGTTGCGAACAAGCAGGCGAGGATATCGATCTGGGAGACCCTCTGGCAGACGCTCCAGTGCCGGCCGTTCCGCATCCAGGTGCTCATGAACCTGGCCTACGGCCTGGGCCTGAGCATGGTCGGGACGCTTGGCTTCTACGACACCATTTACTACGTCTGCAAGGGGGACGTGTCGGTGGGCGCATTCTGGAACTTTTGGATGGGCGTCGGCGGGATGGTGTTCGGCGCGGCCGGGGTTCCCGTGTTCGCCTATCTGGCCCACAGGCTCGGCAAGCGCCGGGCCCTGACCGTCGTCTTCGTCAGCGCCATCTGCGGCTTTGTCGGGAGTTGGTGGCTGTACACCCCGGCAATCCAGTGGCTGCAGATCCTGTCGTCCGGAATCACCTCGTTCATCGGCTCGGGCTTCTGGACCATCTGGGCCTCCATGGTTGCCGACGTGGTCGACTACGACGAGCTGCAGAACGGCCGGCGCCGGGAGGGCTCGTTCGCCGCGTGCAATTCCTGGATCAACAAGGTCGCCATGGCGCTCGGCGCCGGGGCCTCGTTCGGCCTCCTGGGCTGGGTCGGCTTCGACTCGAAGCTCGCGAGCATGCAGAGCGACCACACGCTGTTCATGATCCGGTTCCTATTCGCCGCGATTCCCATCGCCGGGCTCATCCTGGCGCTGATGGCCCTGCTGCGCTTCCCGCTCACCCAGGAGAAAATGGCCGAGATCCGGGCGCAGCTGGAGGCGAAGCGCGGGACGGTCTGACGGCTCGGCGCCTTCGCGCTCCCTCTCAGGGGATCAGGATGTCCTCGGGCGTCACGTCGTACTTGCCCGAGCCGTCCGGCTGCAGGAGAAAGGGCGTTCCTCGCCCGGGGATGTACCTGAGCGCCTCGGCCTGGGCTTCCAGGAGCCTCTTTGCGTCCCCAAGTTTCTCGGGGTAGCGGGGGAACAGGGCGGCCAGGCGGCCGCGCAGCGCCCTGGAATCCCGGGTGAGCAGGGGATCGAACAGCATCCCCAGCTGGCTGAACACGGCCGCGAACTGCTCCCGGGGCGTCCCCGGCTCCGAGAGAATGGCGGCCAGCAGGGCCATGGTGTCGGCCGAGTTCTCGGGGCCCGTGAAAAGGAGGATCTTCGGCCCGTGGAGGGAGCCGAACCGCGGGCGCCTGAGGGTCTGGCCGAGGAGGTCGAGGCAGTGGGGGCACTGGAAGCTGACGACCAGGATGGGCGATCGCTCGGCATCGATGGGCCCGAGCCAGCTGAATGCGGCCTGGTCGACGCTGGACTGCAGGGAGACCATGGACGAGGCGGACGCGGTGATGGCCTTCGCGGACTTGGCGTCCCTTGGGGCCTTGGGGATCACGGGCACCGTGGTGTAGCCCGGGGCGTCCCAGGACTGCACCCGCGCCTCGGCCAGCACCTTGACGGCGAGGAACATCGGCAGCGCGAGCGCGAGCACAAGGGAGGGCAGCCAGGCATGGGCCCTGCCGCGCAGGGGCAGCGCGAAGGCCGCCGCTAGGGACGCCGCCGCGTGGAGCGTGCAGAACGGGCAGAATCCCCTGAGGACAAGGAACTGGACGGCCATCAGCGCGAGACCGCCCAGCGCGAGGAGGAGCACGCAGCAGATCTGCGCCGGGCCCTGCCATGCCCGGGTCGCGGGAAGGGCGAGGGCGGCCCAAAGCGGGATGGCCAGGAGCGGCAGAGGAACGCCGAGGACGGCCCCGTAGCGGCTGTTGATGATGCCCCAGCAGCCAGTCAGGGGGCAGGGAACGTTGAGCAGCTTCAGCGCGCCGAGGTAAACACAGGTGAGCAGGCCGAGCCCCACGATGAATGTCGTCAGGGACGAGGTGCGCGAGGGGACGGCAGGCACGGCGCGTCACTCCGTCCCGGCGCCCAAGGCGCAGGCGGGCCTGGTCCGCGTGGGAGCGGGTTCCTTCTGGATGCCCATCGGGTCCGATTAAGGGGCCCGGACGGGGCCATCGTCAATGCCAAGGGCCCCGCTTGCGGCGGGCTCCCGGACGCCGGCCATGCGCCGCCGGGCGCGGGGCAGGGTGGGGCGCCCGTCCGCCGACTGATGTCGTGCGCGACTGGATACATATCGGGGCCGGGGTTGCGGCCCGATCCCGAGCAGTCTTGAAAAGGCCGGGATTTGGGAATTGGGTTGCGGCTCCCCGCGGCGACAATCCCCGGGTCGAGCAGCCTCCCAATCGGATCGAACCTCAACAACCGCACAGCCATGCGAGCGCCAAATGAGCCCCCGGCCGAGCCGCCGCGGGAACCGGCCGGCGATCGGACGGCCGGCTGGCCCGTTCTGGCCGGCGGGCTGGCCCTCGCTGCGGCCGCCGCCGCCGCCTACGCCGGGACGTTCTCGGTCCCGCTGCTCTTCGACGACGAGTCCTCGATCGCGGGCAACCCGACGCTGCGCCATCTGGCCTCCGCTTTCTGGCCGCCGGGCGGCAGGACCGTCTCGGGGCGGCCCGTCCTGAACCTCTCGCTGGCGCTTAACTACGCCGTCAGCGGGACGGCGGTCTGGAGCTACCACGCGCTGAACCTGGCCATCCACATCCTCGCCGGCCTTGCGCTGTTCGGGATCGTCCGAAGGACCCTCGCCCTGCGCGGGGTTGCGTCGGGAGCGGCCGCCGCCTTCTCGGTGGCGTGCCTGTGGACGCTCCACCCCCTCCAGTCCGGGGCGGTCACCTATATCGTCCAGCGCGCGGAGTCGCTGATGGGGCTCCTCTACCTGCTCGCCCTGTACTGCTTCATACGGGGCGCCGGGGCGGGCGGCCGGTCCCGGCTCCTCTGGTACGGCGCGTCCGTCGGCTCCTGCCTCCTCGGCATGGCGACCAAGGAGGTCATGGCTTCCGCGCCCCTGGTCGTGTTCCTGTACGATCGGACCTTCGTGGCCGGCGGCTTCGGAGAGGCCTGGCGGCGCCGCCGGAGTTACTACGCCGCCCTCGCCTCGACCTGGCTCCTCCTGGGCTTCCTCGTGCTCTCCCCTAACGGGCAGGGCGCTGCCGCGGGACCCTCCGTCGGGCCGTCCTGGCGGGGCTATGCGCTGACCCAGTTCCAGGCGATCGTCGATTACATCAGGCTCTGTTTCCTGCCCTATCCCCTGGTCTTCGACTATGGCACGGCGCTCGCGCCCCCTTCGCTTCAGGTCCTGGCTTGCGCCGCGGTCGTGGCGGGCCTGGCGGCGGCGACCGTCTGGGCGCTGTTCAGGCATCCGGCCATGGGTTTTCTCGGGGCCTGCTTCTTCGCAATTCTGGCGCCCAGTTCCAGCGTCGTCCCCGTCCCCGGCGAGACGATGGCCGACTACAGGATGTATCTGCCGCTGATTCCGGTCCTGGTGGTCGTTGTGCTGGGAATCTTCCGGTGGTCGGGGCGCGCAGCACTCCCCGTCTGCATGGTGCTCGCGGCCGTGCTCGGGCTCGCGACGGCCGGGCGCAACCGCGACTACTCAAGCGGCCTGTCAATATGGGGCGACACCGTGGCAAAACGACCCGGCAACTACAGGGCCCACAGCAACCTCGCGGGCGCCCTGCTGGGCGTGCCGGGGCGCCTCGGCGACGCGGTCGCCCAGTATGAGGAGGCCGCGCGCCTCAGGCCGGATTCCGCCGAGGTGCACAACAACCTTGCCAACGCCCTGGCGAGTGTCCCCGGCAGGATAGGCGACGCCGTCGTCCAGTATGAGGAGGCGCTGCGACTGGAGCCGGGCCTCTACGGCGCATATGTCGGCCTGGGCAACGCGCTCATGGGAATGCCGGGGCGCCTTGACGAGGCGATCGCCTGCTACGAGGCGGCGCTGCGCGCTAGGCCGGACTTCGCGGAGGGGCATTTCGACCTTGGCAACGCGCTGTCCCGGGCCCCGGGGAGGTTGGACGAGGCCATTGCGCAGTATGAGGAGGCGCTGAGGCTGAAGCCGGGCCTCGCCGAGGCGCATTTCGCACTGGCGGTCGCCCTCCTCAATAAGCCGGGCCGCACCGGCGACGCCGTCGCGCACCTCGAGGCTGGCCTCCTCATCCGGCCCGGCGACACCCTGGCCCGGAAGGTCCTGGCCGACATCCGCGCGTCCGCGAAGTAAGCGGGCCCCGGGTCAAGGCCGACCGCCTGGCCGCGCTTACCGTCGCCGGCATGTTCTCCTTCGAAGCAGGTCGCTTGTTGAACCTGCGCTTTTCGACGTGGGCTCGAAAGCGCCCTTCGTTGCCTCCGTCGTTCGGGACTTGAAGTGGAGCGGTGGTTGGCTGCACCCACTCGGTGTCCATTCGCGTTTCTTGGAATGGGTCCACGCAACAAGCCGCCACTTTCCCGCGAGGCGACAGCGGCCCATGTAGAATTGCGAATTACTGATTTACAAGACGTTATGAGATAAGTGCTCGATATGGCACATCGGATGCCAAGCGGAGGATGTGCGAATCAGCATGGCGTGGTCGGCGATTTCAACGGGCCGTTTCATAGCGCCGTCACGCATAAGAACGTTGGCAGCGGCCACGCTGGTCGCGGTCGCTGCTCTTGCGGCGTATCACAATAGCTTCGGCGTGCCGTTCGTGTTTGACGACGGGCCGGCCACCCTGGGTAACCCCAGCATCCTGAGACTTTGGCCCGTCTGGGGTGCGCTTGCGCCGCCGGCGGGAACGACCGTCGCCGGTCGTCCTGTCGCCAACCTCACGCTGGCGGTCAACTACGCGCTGGGCGGAACCGACCCCTGGGGCTACCACGCGCTCAACCTGCTCATCCACATCCTCGGGAGCCTGGCGCTGTTTGGCGTCGTGCGGCGGACGCTCTCGATGCCCGGCCTTAGCGGGCGCTTCGGGAGGGATGCGGCGCCCCTGGCCCTGGCGGCTGCGCTTCTATGGTCGCTGCATCCCCTGCAGACCGAGGCCGTGACCTACGTCGTCCAGCGAACCGAATCGCTGATGGGGCTTTTCTACCTGCTGACCCTGTATTGCTTCATCCGGTCGGTCGGGTCGGCGAGGCCCCGTGGCTGGCAGGCCTGCGCGGTCGTCGCCTGCCTGCTGGGCATGGCCACGAAGGAAGTGATGGTGACCGCCCCGCTGCTGGTGCTGCTCTACGACCGCACGTTTGTGGCCGGAAGTTTTCGAAGCGCATGGCGGGAGCGCCGGGGGCTGTTGACGTGCCTCGCGGCGACCTGGGTGCCGCTTGCCCTCCTGGTGGCGGGAACGGGAGGAAGCCGCCACGGCTCGGCCGGGTTCACCGGCGCGATCGCGCCGCAGACCTACTGGCTGACCCAGTTCGAGGCGATTGCCCGCTATCTGCGGCTCTCCGCGTGGCCGCGCCCCCTCGTGTTTGACTACGGCCCGTTCCTTGCCAGCGGGCCCGGCGAGGCGGCGCCATTCGCCCTTCTCGTCATCGCCCTCGCTGCGTTGACGCTCATAGCGCTCTGGCGCCGGCCCGCGCTCGGTTTTCTGGGCGCGTGGTTCTTCCTGATCCTGGCGCCGACCAGCGTTGTGCCGGTGGCGACGCAGACGATGGCCGAGCATCGCATGTACCTGCCTCTCGCGGCGGCGGCCGTTGCGGTGGTGGTGGGTGTCTACCCGATTGCCGGAAGAGGGTGGCGATGCTGGGCGCCCCTGGGAGTACTGGCACTCAGCCTTGGGTTCCTCACCGCGCGGCGGAACGAGGTCTACAGCAGCGAGCCGGCGCTCTGGGCCGACACGGCGGCAAAAATGCCGGCCAATGCGCGCGCCCACTGCTCCCTCGGCGTGGTCCTGTCGTCGATCCCCGGAAGATCGTCCCGGGCGATAGCGGAATTCGAGGAGGCCATCCGCATCCATCCGAATTACTCGGAGGCGCACGACGACCTCGGGAATGTCCTTGAGGGCGTGCCCGGCAGGGGGGACGAGGCGATCCGGCACTATGAGGAGGCGTTGCGGATCAGGCCGGGCTTCGCCGAGGCCCACAACGACCTTGGATTGGCGCTCGCGCACGCGGGCCGCGTCCCGGAAGCCGTCAATGAGTACGAGGCCGCGCTGGGCGCCAAGCCCGGGTATTTCGAGGCGTGCGCCAATCTCGGGGCGCTCCTATGCGGCGCGGGAAGGCTCGCCGAGGGGATCCAGCGCCTGGAGGCGGCGTTGCGGCTCAAGCCGGACTACGCGAGGGCCCATTTCTTCCTGGCCAACGGAATGGTCCAGGCCGGGAGGGTTCCAGAGGCGATCCAGCACTATGAGGAGGCCCTGCGGCTCCAGCCTGACCTTGCCGAGGCGAGCAGCAACCTTGGGATGGTCCTGTGCCGGATGGGGCGCACCCGGGAGGGAATGGGGCGCATCGAGGCCGCGATCCGGATGCAGCCGGATTTCGCCAAGGCGCATTTTGCCCGGGGCGCGGCCCTACTGCAGGCCGGGCGCAGGGACGAGGCGATCGCCGAATACAGGAAGGTTCTTCAGCTGCAGCCCGGGGATCCTTCGGCACTCAGAATGCTGGGGCTAATTCAGGCCGCGCCGTGAACGGCCGTGCGGCGCCCCTCGCCGGCGGCGGCCGACTGAACGGGCGCAGCCGTCCTGGCAGGGTGCCAAGATCCCATGGCCCGGCGGGGACCCGGGCGGCGGCGTTCTTCGTCCGGAGCACCCGATGCCGCCGGGCTCGCCATTGACGGGGCGCGAGCCGGCTTTAGTCTGTGCGGGCGATGCCCGAAGGGACGCGGAACTCACAAATGGACGGGTTGCGAGGCTATGCCGCGGCTGCGGTGGTGGTATATCATTCCATCATGGGTTGCGATCCGACCCAGGATGAGCGCATCGTTCGCCCCTCCATCCAGGAGACCCACGGTCTTTACGACATGGCAACCAAGCTTGTGCTCATGGTCGTGAGTGGAGAAGCGGCGGTTGTGATCTTCTTCGTGCTGAGCGGCGCGGTGCTGTTCGAAAGCCTTAAGCGGCGCCATGCGGGTGCCATTGCAACGGCGGTCGGCTTCTCCATCAGGCGTCTTCTCCGGCTCTACCCCACCTTTTTTGTGAGCCTGGCCGGCTGCCTGGCCGCGTTCGCGGTCGCCGGCGCGTATTCCTTCGAAGCCGGCCACTTCTGGCCGAATGCGGCCCTTTATGATTTTGCGGTCCATGGCGCGTCCTGGACGTTGCAGGTGGAGTTCCTGGCGGTTCCCTTCATCCTGGTTGGGTACTGGTGCCATCGGCGCTTTGGGACCTTGGGGATAGCGTCGGCATACGCGGTCTTCGCCACGGTCCTTTGCGCGCCATGGTTGCGGGCGCATTTCGTCATCTACCAGCGTTTCCTGTCCTGTTTTGCCCTCGGCCTTCTGATACCCACGAGCGCCGGGGAAGCGGTGGCCAAGCGGCTGCCCGCGGTGGCCTGGCTGGCTGTCCTGGTCGGGATGCTCGCCTCGCGCCACGTGTTGGGGCTCCACTGGTGGTCGATGGATGCGGAGCAGATCCTTGCGGCGCTCCTTGTCGCGCTCCTCTTCTACAAGAGGGCGGGCGGCCTCGGACGATTCTTCGACCGGAGCATCTCACAGCACCTCGGCCGCGTGAGCTATAGCCTGTATTTGTTCAACGTCATCTATATCATCCTCGTCGGTCATCTGATCCAAGGGCTCAGCGTGGTCAGGAGCCATCCGCTTGAGTGGGGCCTCCTGCTTTCCGTGCCCATTCTGGCCGCCGCGATCGCGACGGCCCACTTTGCGGAGATCTTCCTAGAGCGCCCGTCGATCGCGCTGGGCCGCAGGCTGACAAGGTTCTCGGTGCGGCCGGAGCCCGGCGCCGTACACGCTCCCGCCCTATCGTGATTCGGTCGAAGACGGCTCACTTGGGCTCAAAGCCCAATTAGGCGACGATCCATTGGTTTCAGGTCCTCCGTCACGGGCAGTCGTCCGTCCCACTTGCCCTCGGAGGCAGCAGCCGAAGCCTACACTTTCCCTGCGAATTCCACCCGGCGCCTCGATTCGGCAAGAAATGCGCAAACGCTGCCAAGGGGCGCGGAGCGGAAGTGCGCGGCGTTTGATAGGATAGCGCATGACCTCAGCCGCAAGAGCCATCTACCCCTTTGTGGCTGCGCTGGCGCTTCTGACGTTCGTTTTCTTTTCGTCCCCTCGGATTGGCGCGCAAACGGTGAGTCCGCCGCCGGTCGCGATCCTGGGGAATAGTGGCTCGCTTGCCGATGGCTATATCTTCATAGGGCCCCAGGCGATCTCCACTATGAGTGCGGCCCAGGGCCCCGAGATTATCGACAACCAGGGTCGTGTGGTCTGGTTTCTGCCCTCGCCCAATGGCAAGACGGCATGGAATTTCCGGGAGCAGACCTTCAACGGCAATCCCGTTATCACCTGGTCGGAGTCTGACGCCTATGGCACGGTCGTTCCGACCACGACGGTCGACTACATCCTTGATAACACTTACACGGTCGTCGCGACGGTGAAGGCGGGAAATGGATATAACGCCGACCTGCACGAATTCCAGCTGACGCCACAGAACACGGCGCTCATCACGATCAACGATGTCGTCCAGACCGACCTATCCTCAATTGGGGGCCCGACGAACGGCAGCGTGGACGAGGGCTCTGTCCAGGAGATCGACGTCGCCACCGGGGCGGTTCTCTTCGAATGGCACAGCCTGGACCACGTCCCGCTTGGCGAAAGCTACTTTGCCTACACGCCCGGCCAAGCGGCTCCCTACGACTACTTCCATATCAATTCGGTGAAGCTCGACACCGACGGAAACCTGCTAATCTCGTCCCGGTACATGTGGACAGTTTACAAGGTGAACCGCACTACCGGCGCAATCATCTGGCGCCTCGGAGGAAAGAAGAGCGACTTCACGCTGGGCCCCGGCCTCCCCTTTTCCTGGCAGCATGACGCTGAGGCGATCGATGCGAACACAATTCGAATTTTCGATAATGAGTCAGATGGCGTTGCCATCCTGCCGAGCACGCGCGTGATCTGGGTCAACCACGATGACACGGCGATGACGGCGAACATCGTGAGGACGATTGTTCACCCAGCGGCGCTCTCGGTCTATGCGGAGGGCAATGCTCAGGCCCTCGACAACGGCGACACGTTTGTCGGTTGGGGGATTTTGGGGAGGCTCTCCGAATTCAACTCCGAGGGGCAGCTGCTATTCGACGCGCAGGAGGCGCCTGGCTTCGCCTCATACAGGTGCTACCGCTTCCAATGGGTCGGCGCCCCGGCGACCAGCCCGACGGCGATCGCGCTGCAGAACAGCGACGGAACCATCGCCGTGCATGCGGTATGGAACGGAGCGACTGAGGTCGCGGCCTGGCAGGTCTTCGGAGGCGACGCTCCCGGCGCGCTGAGCCTGGTCGCGACGGCGCCCTGGAACGGGCTGGACACGGCGATCGTGATTCCGGGCCCCTTGAAAAACATCCAGGTTGTGGCAATGAACTCGGCGGGCTCTGCCATTGGCACCAGCGCGACAGTTTCCAGCCCTTTTGCGGACGCGTTCCCCACGCAGCCCGCGTCGCAGGAAGTAGCGGCAGGGGGCACGGTTGTCTTCAATGCCCTGGCCTCGGGTTCTTCGCCGGCGTACCAATGGCTTTTCAACGGAAGCCCGCTGGCGAATGGCAACGCCGGCGGCGCAATAATCTCGGGCGCGACCGGGCCAACGCTTATGATCCGCGGCTCGACCGGCCCAAACGCCGGCTGGTATTCATGTGTCGCCACGAGCTTCGGCAGTTCCGCGACAAGCGACATCGCGACGCTTTCTGTCGCCTCGACAACAGACGCCGGACGGTTGGTCGACATTTCGTGCCGGTCAGCCGTCGGGACGGGGGACGACGCTCTGATCATCGGCTTTGTGGTGGGAGGGCAGGGAACGTCGGGCTCCGACCCAGTGCTTATCAGAGCCTCGGGTCCATCGCTCGGGGGCTTTGGTGTGCTTGGCGCCCTTCCCGATCCCGATCTCGAGCTTTTCGGCCCGGACGGCGTTCTCGCGACCAACAGCGGCTGGGAAGGTAGCTCCCAGATAGCCTCGACGGCCGCCATGGTCGGTGCGTTTCCATGGGAGACCCCCTCAAGCCGGGACTCCGCTCTCGACGCATCCCTCGCTGCAGGGCCCTTTTCCGCCGTCATCTCTGGGACCAGCGGGGACACCGGGGTCGCGCTTGGAGAAGTCTACGACGCCACGGCAACCTCAGCTCGGACTCCTGCTTCGCCGCATCTCGTAAATCTGTCCGGCAGGGCGCTGGTCGGCACAGGCGCCGATGTCCTGATCGCCGGTTTTGTGATTGGAGGCAAGACCTCCGAGACCGTGCTAATCCGGGGATCGGGCCCAGCGCTCGGCCAGCTTGGGGTTTCTGGCGCGCTGACGGACCCGCTGCTTCAACTATGCCGAATCAACGGCGACGGCACATCCAGTTTGATTGGAAGCAATTCCGGTTGGAATGCTGATCCCCTGATTGCCGCAACGTCCGCCTCAGTCGGTGCGTTTTCCTGGGGCACTTCGGCCACGGCAGACGCAGCAATCCTCATGACCCTGCCGGCGGGCGCCTACACCGCTGAGATTTCGGGTGCGAGTGGCGACACCGGCATCTCCCTCGTCGAGGTTTACGAAGTGCCTTGATTAGCTGCGGAGGGAATTCGATCCGCTGAGCATCCCATCAAGGGGTCGGCGACTGAAGGACTCTCGGTGGTCGCGGGGGCGTGTGAAATGGCTCAAGGGATGATCCCACGCCGAGTTTCCAGAGGGAACGGCGTCTTGGGCACCCGTGTTGGGTACATGCTACAAAGCCGCCTCATCGGCTCTCATTTCAGCGTAACGAATTCTAATCAAACGGCTTGGGCATTTGGCTGCACCTGTCTTCGCGAACTTCAGAACCAATCTGTGGGTATTTCGTCCATATACGTGAGTTTTCTTGGAGCTAAATCGTTCCAGCTTGTCCACCGCTAGGTCAGAGCGGGTCGACGAACCCGCGGTTTGGGCGTTTGCATTTATGGCGCTTGGATTGCTCTCGGCTCCGGCCGCCGGAGCGCAATCAATTTCGCCGCCGCCGGTCACAATCCTCCAGAATGGCGGCTCGCTTGCGGATGGTTATATTCTAATAGCGCCCCAGGCCGTGTTTGCGCCGAGTGCGGCCCAGGGGCCAGAGATCATCGACAACCAGGGGCGTGTTGTTTGGTTTTCGCCTGCGCCGACTGCTCAGACAGCCTCGGATTTCCGGGTCCAATCATACAACGGCAATTCCGTTCTCACTTGGTCGCAGTCGTCCGTCTACGGCGCCGCCAATCCGGCCACCACGATCGATTTTATCCTCGATAGCACATACTCGGTCGTCGCGAAGGTGCAGGCGGGAAATGGCTACAACGCCGACCAACACGAATTCCAGCTGACGCCGCAGAACACGGCGCTCATCGCCATTAACGACGTGGTGCAAGCCGACCTTTCCTCAGTCGGAGGCCCGGCCAGCGGCAGCGTCGATGAGGGATCGGTCCAGGAGATCAACATTGCCACAGGGGCGGTCCTTTTTGAATGGCACAGCCTGAACTACGTACCTCTCAGCGAGAGCTACTACGCCTACGCGCCCGGCCAGGCGGCCCCTTATGACTACTTCCACATCAACTCCGTGAAGCTCGACACGGATGGGAACATTCTCATCTCGTCCCGGCATACTTGGACGGTCTACAAAGTCAACCGAACCACGGGCGCGATCATCTGGCGCCTCGGGGGCAAGAAGACCGACTTTGCGCTTGGCACGGGCCTTCCTTTTGCATGGCAGCACGACGTGGAGGCCGTCGACGCGACAACCCTCCGCATCTTCGACAACGAGTCGGACGGAGCGCCCGTGCTGCCCTACTCTCGCGTGATCTGGGTCAATCACGATGATGCCGCGATGACGGCGAAGGTCATCGAAACGCTCGTGCACCCGGCGTCGCTGTCCGTCTACGCGGAGGGCAGCGCACAGTCGCTGGGCAACGGGGACACGTTCGTGGAATGGGGCATTCTCGGGCGAATCTCCGAGTTCAATTCCGCGGGGCAGTTGCTTTTCGATGCGAGCGAGGCGCCTGGATTCGCCTCCTACCGGGGCTTTCGCTTCCAATGGACCGGCACCCCGACTACCAGCCCGGCTGCGGTCGCGCTGCAGAAAAGTGACGGAACGATTGCCGTGCATGCGATATGGAACGGCGCGACGGAGGTCGCGTCGTGGCAGGTCCTCGGGGGCGCCACGGTGGCCAGCCTCGGCGTCGTCGCGACGGCCCCCTGGAACGGGCTGGACACGGTGATCACCGTCCCC
>Ga0181526_10000823_pt1 | contig 31488 bp, 29 predicted proteins | sample PEATcosm2014_Bin_35_FD_119750 | JGI IMG/M metagenome (GOLD analysis project Ga0181526, IMG submission 119750) | Peatland microbial communities from MTU Mesocosm Facility, Houghton, MI, USA - PEATcosm2014_Bin06_30_metaG | ecosystem: Environmental > Terrestrial > Soil > Wetlands > Peat | place...
AGGTCGTTCACCTCGTTGTATGTGAGGTAGCCCTTCTCTTTACCCACATCGATCAGTTTTTTGATGTCGTCGTACTTGTCTTCTAGAGCCAAAGCGGAATTTCCCCTAGCATGGCGCCCACTGAAAGGCGGCGCGCTTGTTGTATGCACACTGCGGCGGGACCGGTACTGCAGTACCGGAAACATGCACAAACTTACAGATTCTATCATAAAGGCCGGGGCCGCTTCCCAGCTGTTTCTTCGGTTTACAGGATTGAGTGGCTCTCCACCCGCTCTGGGAACGCCCTACCGTTTCCTAGCACGCCCGTTACATAAATTAGATGTTTCGCCCGCGGAAATAGCTTCACCCTTTTGAGTCAATCAGTTGGACGTGCTTAGGTGACCAAAGTAACCTCCAACTATGGAAGGCCGCCGATCTCAGAGACAGCTCCTCCCATCGCGGTAATGGCTCGTCTTACGTTGACTCGCCCTGGGAGCGTTTTTCGAAGGGGCGCACTTTTAAAGCCCGCCCTGAGCTTGCCGAAGGGTGCGCCGTTACACGTCGTTATTTATTGTCATCACGAGCCAGCTTTAGCTGGCGAGAGATCTGCTTTTGAGTTTTTCAGCAAACTGTTCAGCCGCCGATAACCTGGACCTCCCCGATCTTGTCGACGGATGCCATGAACCCAATCCACACCGCTCATAATGTGACCCCGTCCTGCAATGACTGCATGGCCTGTCGAAGGCGAAGCTTCTCCTGCGCCAACTGCGCGCGCGACATCACGTCCTCCTTGGATTCCAACTCCTTCACCTTTCGCTGAAGTTGCTCCAATTCACGTTGCCGCACTCTTTTCTTTAGCGAGCGAATCGCGCTCTCCAACAACTCCGGAGTCAGCTCTTCATGTTCGTCCATCAAAATCGCGGCCAGCAGACTGCGGTCGGCTTCGTCCAGCGGAAGCGACATTTGATCGAGTCCTTGCTCGTGCGCGACCAGTAGCGCGTCAATCAACCGCTCCGCCGCCGACCCCTCATGCAGTCGCTCACGAGTCAGCGCGAAGTGTGCCTGCCGAGCCGGCTCAAAGTCCAGGTCCTGTCCTTCGCGGCTGGTCAGGGGCCTATGCGATAGCTCCTGGCTGGCCAGCGCCCGCACCAATACCCGCTCGCCATCGGTCAGTCCTCCGCCGCTTGCCGGGCTTACTCGCGAAGCCGATCGCGATCCAGCCGCATGGCGCAGCTCTTGCCGCACAATGGTCGAATCGATCCCCAACCGCTGCGAGATCTCATTCGCCCACTCGTCGCGAACAATGCGGCTGGGAACGCGCTGAATGTGGGGCAGCAGATAATTCACCGCTTTAACTTTGCCTTCCGGCGTGCGCGCCGGGAAGAGCGTCCGCGCCCGTTCGATCAAATAGTCGAAGTACTTTTGCGAATGCGCGAGCGCATCGGTGTAAGCCTGTGTGCCTTTGCGCCGGATGTACAAATCCGGATCGAAGCCGCTCTCCAGCGTCAGCACTTTGATCTGAAAATCTTCGCTCACCAGCAGCGCAAGCGATCTTTCCGCAGCGGCTGCGCCAGCCGTGTCGGGATCGAAGTTCACGACAATGTTCTTGCTGAATCGCCCCAGCAGCTTCGCCTGCACCTCGGTGAACGCCGTCCCCGAACTGGCGATAACGTTGTGGAATCCCGCGGTATAGACGGCGATGCAGTCCATCTGGCCTTCGACCAGAATCGCGTATTCGAGCTTGCGAATTGCTTCCTTCGCTTTGTCCAGATTGAACAGCACGCGCGACTTCGAGTAGATGGGCGTCTCCGGCGAGTTCAGATACTTGGGCCCGGACTTCTCGTCGGTAGACAGCGTGCGCCCGGTGAAGGCAATTATTTTCCCTGATTCGTTGGCGATGGGAAACATCACGCGGTTGCGAAAACGGGAGTAGATAGTGGCCATGCCAGGGATTAGGGGCTGGGGACTAGGGGCTGGTGTGTTCGATTCCGTTGCGCCTGCTGCCCCCTGATCCCTAGGCGCTAGTCCCTGTCCTTCTAGCCCCTGATCCCTAGCCCCTAGCCCCTGACTCTTGTCTTTCCAACTAAACAATCCTGACTCGCGCATCAACTCTTCGTCATACTGGGCGCGCAACGCATCGCGAAGGAGGAACCCGGAATCGGGAGCATAGCCAAGGCGAAACTCCGCAATCTGCGCGGGCGTCAGGCCGCGCGACGCCAGATATTCGCGGGCGTGTGCGCCGTCGGGTCGCCGCAGTTGTTCCTGAAAAAACGCGCAGGCGCGCTCGTGGATGTCGATCAGCCCGCCGCGCAACTTAGCAATCCGCGCCTCCTCGGGCGAGGAGTAGGTCATCTTCGGCAGCGGGATCTTGAGCTTCTCGGCGATCAGCCGCACCGCTTCCGGAAAAGTTATGTTCTCGATTTTCTGGACGAAGGCGAAGACGTCGCCCGATGTGCCGCAACCAAAGCAATGGAAGAATTGCCGCGTGGCGTGCACCGAAAACGACGGCGTCTTCTCCGAATGAAAGGGACAAAGCCCTTGGAAGTTTTGCGCACCGCTCTTGCGCAGCTTGACGTACTCGCCCACAATGCGGACGATGTCAGCCTGCTCCTTGAGGGTATGCGCAAAATCCCCTGGATTCGCCATGCTGAACTAGTTTGCAGGAAAACTGAGAGTTCAGCGAAAGCAAATTTAAAGCAAATTTAATGTGATCTGTGGAAATGCTGTGACAAAGAATTATCCGCTGTTGAAGCAGGTGGAAAACGGGAAGTGATTGTTCCTGCCAACCATGCCAGTCCGCGCAGGCTCTTCAACAATGCCCGGTGCGCCACTCAATTCAACCAAGCTGCCGTTGCTTGAGTGGGGATTCTTGCTGGTACTCCATAAACGCGTGTCATCCTCAAGCCGGGCCTCCCACTCAAGTTTCCTTTCCTCGAGTGGGGATTCTATCTACGCCCGCGCATCGCGCCGGATCAAGGTTGAATCCAGGAAGAAGCCAATGCCAACCGCCAGTGGAATAACGCCGAACGCTGACGCCATCCAGGCGTCGGGCTCGGAGCGCGCGATCAGCGCGAAGGCGATGATATAGCCAACGGCGACGCTGGTTAACAGGATGCCCGCGCGCCGCGAGCGCGCTGCGTGTGAAAGCTCGGGCTCCATGGGAACGGTCACGCCGCGCGCAATCGCCGCCAAGCGCTCTTCGGTGCGCAACTTGCGCACCCGGTAATAGGTGTACAGTGCGGCCATCGGAATACCGAAGACCATCACCACAGCCGCGAATCCCACAATGTTTCCGTCCATCGCTCCACTCCTTCCGGCCACGCTGCCGCGCTCGCCGGTTTGCAATTTGCTGACACGGGAAGGTACGGGGACACAACAGAAAAAGTTCCAGCAAATTCCAGGTGCGATTTCGAGACGGCGGAGTGCCGCTTGCAAGGTGGAAGCACCGGGCTTTAGCCGGGCGTAAAAGGTGGAAGCGCCGGGCTTTAGCCCGGCGAATATTGGACGGTTCACAAATGGCTTTAGCCACGGCGGGCCAGGGCTAAGAAGAGACTGTGTCGCAACTACGACTGGCATTTCCCTTGGGACAAAGCCTGACGTTTATGCGCTCGAACTAGCCGCAAACGCGGCGGAATGAAGTTAGACGGGGGCGTGAACCCCCGGTCAAATGGGACGTTAACCTGAGCCGCAGAGCGGCGGCACCAAGCCGCGCCGCGCCTCGTCTCTCCTTCTGTGTCTCTGTGGCGAACCGGTTGTTCCCGCGGACATTCTTTCGCAGGTCAATAGCTGCTTCTACGCTTTTTCCCGCGCCAGCGCTTCCGCCTTGCGAATCGCGGCTTCGTGCAGATCGTATGCTGCCAGCGCCTTGCGCGCTGCGTCGCGGGCCATGCTCGTGCTCATCTTGCGCTCGGCTTCGGCAAAGGCCTCCTCCGCATCTTCATGCGCGTTGTAGGCCTCGTCGTCGGCTTCCGCGATACGCTTCGCTGCCGCCAGCGTCTTCGCATCAGCGCCACCGGCTCCCGCCGCGTTGTGGTCTTGGGTCTTCCGTCGCGGGCGCTTCGCGTCGCCGTCATCCGACACAACCTGGTTGTATGCGATCTTCAGATCGTCGCTCCAGGTGAGCTTTACCTTCATCTCCAGGTCATCGAGCGCAGCCCTGGCCTTGTCGGCCAGCCCGCGCACTCTTCTCTTTTCCGTCAGCCACTTCCACACGCCCCATTCCGTACCTTCCGTCATGACGGCCCGGGCGTCCTCGACAGCGGGAAGCTTCTTCATCACCAACCTCGTGGAAACAAAAATTATCAGATCGAGGGCCAGCAGGAAGCCGCCTGGGCTTCCTGAAGTCCGATTTTGGGTAACCCTTCATCTTAAAACGGCGAGGCTGGATTTAAAGCCTGCGAGAGCAAAACGAGTTGCCTTGTATTCCCACTTTGGGAACGATCCAATCACGATGCAGCCTGAGTGGTTGTGTTGCGGCTTTGAAAGGGCACGGCTTCAGCCGTGCCGTCAGGGCGCAAAAACGAAACGGCCTCTAGGCCCTGAGGTACATATAATCGAGGAGAGTCGCTGGTCAAAACGTCACCTCCAATCTCGCCTCCGCTGCCCCCCTGCACTTCCCCGCATCTCTTGATAAAGTAGAAAGATTCCCCGCTCTCATGCCCTCAGCTACTGACAGCGCGCCTGCCGCACAACTTTGCCAAAACTGTGGGGCTGAGTTTCCCCAGGGTGTCGACCGCTGTCCGGTGTGCGGCCGAATCGCAACCACCCGCTCCGCCAGGATCGTGCTGGCGGTCACGCTGGTTCTCATCATTGCCGGCTTCGTGTTCACGCAATATTTTGTCAACCTGCATCGGCAGATGGAATCCGACCTCGCCGTGCGATGGTTCACTCGCGGCGAACAGGCCATGCAAGCCCAGCTGCCGGCAGCCGCGGCCGAGGACTATCGCAACGCGCTCTCCTACGATCCGGACAACCGGCAGTATCGCCTTCGTCTAGCTCAGGCGCTGATGGCGGCCAATCGCTGGAATGAAGCTCGCGTGCATCTCACCAGTCTGTGGGAAGAAGAACCTGCCGACGGCGAAGTGAACATCACTCTGGCACGATTGAACGCCCAGCGCAGCGATTACTCCGATGCCGTCCGCTACTACGGCAATGCCATCAACGGAGTGTGGAGCGAAGATCCTCGCAAGCATCGGACCGCGACTCGGTTCGAGCTGGCGCGCTACCTGATGCAGCAACGCAAAGTGGCGCAGGCTGAGGCTGAATTGATGGCGTTGCAGGCCGATGGGCCGCCCGACCCCGCCGACCAGCTTCTCCTTGCGAACTTATTGCTTCAGTTGAACGAGCCGGCACGCGCCATTGACGCTTACAACGCTGTTCTTGCCCACGATCGCACCAGCGCTCAGGCGTGGCTGGGAAAAGGGCAAGCGTCGTTGGCCATCGGCGACTACTTCGCAGCCGAGCAGGCATTCGCCAATGCCGTCGATCGCGACCCGCGCCTTGCCGACGCTCGCCAGCAACTCCAACTGGTGCGCGAGGTGCTGCGGTTTGACCCCGCGATCCTCGGACTGTCTTTGGCCGAGCGCAGCAAGCGCGTTGCCGCTGCCTTCCAGGTTGCCATGCAACGCCTAACCAGTTGCGCCAGTCAGCAGGGATACAGCTTCGCCGAACATGATGCCGCCGCGCCTTCGCAAACTACTAGCGGAGCGCAGCCGGCTTCCAAGCCTGGCGGCTTGCAAGGGCTCTACACAACTGGCTTGCAGAAGAAAGCATCTGCCGCCGAACCGGCCTTGCGCAAGAATCCCGATGCGCTCGAACCCACCATGCAATTTGTCTTCGATGTGGAACGTGCGACCGCGCCGGCCTGTCCGGCCATGGACCTGGCCGATAGCGCGCTGTTGACTCTGGCGCAGCATGAAAGTGCGACGGTGAAATGAGTCCACAAGAACCCATCGTCGTCAAACCCAAGGACACCAGCGGCATCAAGCCGACGGTCTCCACGCCCACTCGCCGCCAGTATTGGCGCAGCTTGCGCGCCATGCTGGCCCCGCAACGCTTCAGTCTGCGCGAGGAGCAGTTCTTCCGGCTCCTCGCCGTGCTCATCGGCATTGGCTCCGGGCTAGCCGTGGTCTGCTTCCGCATGTGCATTGAGTTCCTTCACCTCAAGCTGCTGGGCACGGGCCTGCAACCTTCCGTACCGCGCGTTTTTCTTGCTCCCATGCTTGCGGGCCTGGTGATTGCGGTCCTCGTGATTCGCTTTTTCCCGCGCGCGGCAGCGGCGTCAACCAGACTAAAGCCGCCCTCTACATCTACGACGGCTATATTCCGATGCCGACCGTCATCGGCAAATTCATTACCAGCGCTTTGGCCATCGGCAGTGGACAATCGCTGGGCCCCGAAGATCCCGCGCTACAGATCGGCGCTGGCCTGGCTTCGGCGCTGGGACGCCGCTTGAAACTCTCGCGCGAGAAGCTGCGTCTCATCGCGCCGGTGGGCGCGGCAGCCGGATTGGCGGCGGCATTCAACGCGCCCATCACCGCCGTGCTGTTCGTCATCGAGGAAGTCATCGGACGTTGGACAGCCGGCATTCTGGGCGCGGTTGTGCTCTCGGCAATTTCCAGCGCGGTCGTGGCCCGCTGGTTTCTGGGTGACGAAGCCCTGTTTCGCGTCCCCGCGTATCACCTCGAACAACCTGTTGAGCTGTTGGCTTACGCCAGTATGGGCGTGATTGGCGGCTTCGCCTCGCTCATCTTCGTCAAGTACATCGCCTTCCTGCGGCCCAGGCTGCGGCAATATCCGTCGTGGACGCAATACTTCCAACCCGCCGCCGCGGGTCTTCTGGTCGGCTTTATCGGCATCAAGTTTCCCCAGGTGATGGGCGCCGGCTACACCTACATCGATCAGGCCATGCACGAGCAGTACACCTGGCAGGTTCTCGCCGTGCTCGGCGCGCTGAAAATCCTGACCACGGGACTCTCGTTCAGCAGCGGCACGCCCGGCGGCCTCTTCGCGCCCACGCTGTTCATGGGCGCGATGATCGGCGGCGCGGTCGGCATGGCCGAGCGCCAGATTGTTCCCTACCTCGCCATTCCGGTGGGAGCTTATGCTCTGGTCGGCATGGGCACGCTCTTCGCGGGAAATTCTGCGCGCGCCCATGACCTCGGTGTTCATGATCCTGGAGGTCAGCGGCAACTACAGCATCATCGTTCCCGTCATCCTCTCGAACGCGATCGCATATTTCATCTCGCGAACTTTTCAGCCGACGCCGATCTTCGATCTGCTCTCCCGCCAGGACGGCCTGGACTTGCCCTCGCTCGAAGAAGAGCGCGAGGTCCCGTTGCTGCGCGTGGAAGATGCGATGCGTCCGCCCCTGGGGCAAATCCTTACCGGCAACATGACTCTTCAGAAAGCGCAGGAGCACGTGCAGGGTTCGGCGCAGGAGTTCTTCGTGGTCGGCATGGGCGGCGACGACTGGTCTGGCATCACCCGAGCGCACCTGCTCAACCTCATTGCGGATTCCGAGCTACCACTGCCGCTCTCCAGCTTTCTTACGGCGCGCATTCGCTATCTGCATCCCGATCATCCTCTGGATACGGCCTTGCGCCTCATTGGTGAATGGCCGTTGTTGCCGGTAGTGCATCGCGCCAATGTGCAGCAGTTGCTGGGCGTGGTTTCGCTCGACGATGTCATGCGCGCCTACCGGGGCGCCGGCTTGAGCGAGACCCACGCCGATCCGGCCCCGGTCGTTCCCTGACCGCGAAATCCTCGCCCCACCCCTTGCATCCCGCCGTCGGAACACGGAAACTGTAAAGACACTCGGCATGAACATCGCAATCTTCGGCGGCACCTTCGATCCTGTTCATCGCGGACACATTGTCGTGGCTCGCGCCGTGGTTGCAAAGTTTTCTCTGAAGCAGGTCTGGTTCATTCCCGCCGATATTCCACCGCACAAGCAGAAGACGCCCGTCACCTCCTTCTATCACCGCTATGCCATGATTGCGCTGGCCCTGGCGGGAGAGAAAAGCTTCGTACCGTCGCTGCTTGAAGCGCTCGATCCTGAGCGTCCGGCTAAGGAACGCAAGCCGAGTTACTCCATCGATACCGTGCGGCGCGTGAAAAAGACGCTGGGCAAGAGCGACCACTTATACTTTTTGATTGGGATGGATGCCTTCCGCGACATTGCCAAGTGGTACAAAGCGGATGAACTGCTGGCGGAGTGCGAGTTTATCGTGGCGGCGCGTCCGGGATACTCGCTGGCGGATGTGGCCTCGTCGCTTCCGGAAAAGCTGCGCCCGCGCGCCGAGGTCACGAAGCTGTTCCGCAAACAGAAGATATCGGGGCCGCTGGTGCTGCCGGGAGTGACGTTGCACATGTTGCCGGAGACGCACGAGAATGTTTCGGCCACCCAGATCCGTGCGGCGGCGGACCGCGGCGCAGCACTGAAACGGCTCGTCCCCGAGGCCGTGGCGGAATACATCCAAAAGGAACGGTTGTACCGGAAAACAGTGGTCAGTGGCTAGTGCTAGTGATAAGGGACAACGATTGGCTTTATTGACTAGCTTGCCTCAATCTGAGATCTGCATTTGTTGGCGATTAAGCTTCGAACAGAAGAGCCGAGTCCCGACTTGCGGGACGGGAACATGATAGCCCAGCACGGAGCCGAAACCGGGGTCCCCGACGAGCGCTGGGGTTGCGCTCGTTGGGGTGGGAAGGCGGAGTGCTGGGTAGGCTGATCCATCAACCTGAGCCCCTCGGGGGCGACACATACGATTTGAACGCGTCGCCTCCATGACTTTTGGCGAAACGCGAATAGCGAATAGCGGATCCTATTGCATGAAGAAAAATGAATTGAAATCGCAGGTTGCCCTGGCCGTGCGCGCCTGCCAGGAGAAAAAAGCCGAGGACATCACCGTCCTGCACCTGGATGAACACTCCAGCGGCTTCACCGATTATTTCCTGTTGTGCTCGGGCGCAAACCCGCGCCAGGTGCAGGCCATCGCCGATGAAATCGACCACCGGCTGAGCGCCATTGGAGTGCTGCCCAAACACACCGAAGGCTATACCCAGGCCGACTGGTTGCTGATGGATTACGTCGATTTCGTCGTACACATCTTCTCGGAGAGCGCGCGCAAGTTCTACGGCCTGGAGCGGCTGTGGAAGACGGCCACACGTGTCGAGCTGGCTGATCTGGAAAAAACTGTGCGCAAGCCCGCGGCCAGCAAGGCGTCCAAGCGTGGAACCGCGGCTGCCAAATCGGGCAAGACGCCAGCGAAATCCGTGGCCCGCAAGCGCGCTCCAGCCAAACGCACGCGCAAGAGTTCCGGGCCGTGAGACTTCACATCGCATGGATTGGCCGAACCAAAAGTCCGCCAATTCAATCGTTGACCGCGGAATATCTGAAGCGGCTGTCGCGCTTCGCAGCCTGCGATGCCCGCGAGTTGCTATCCGAGTCCGCGCTGCTCAAGCTGCTGGAGAAGAGCACCGGACGCACCAAGCCGGCGCTAGTGTTGCTGGATTCGCGAGGCCGCCAGCTCACCTCGGAAGAAATCGCTAACTTCCTCCAGTATCACCAGTCTCACGATACGCAGGAGCTGCTGTTTGCCGTCGGCCCGGCCGATGGCTGGAGCGATGCGACGCGGGCCGTGGCCGACAGCATGCTCTCGTTCGGTAAGATCACGTTGCCGCACGAATTGGCGCGCGTGGTGTTGCTGGAGCAACTCTACCGCGGTTTCACCATATTGCAGGGCCATCCGTATCACGCAGGACATTGAGCGACTTCAGGCTGTGGTTGAGCTGAGGGTGGAGCACCGCTTCAGCGGTGCATTAAGCTGCCTAAAATTGACCTAAGTCCCGTAGGGACGGTAGGTTTGAAAACATTCTGAGGATCGAAACTCCTCGTGGGAAACAAATGAATTGTCTTTACCGCAGATTCGCATTGCTGTTTATTTCACTGGCGCTCATCGGCGTTTTATCTCACGCTGTGGGACAATCCGCCCCGTCATCCGCCGCCAATTTCCCTCCGCTGGAGCAATGGAAAGCGGCCGTCATCGCCGGCAACGTGACGGCCCTCCGCGCGCTGTATAGCACCGATCCGCCGGCGCGAGTCATGACTGCAACCGGCGACAGCAGCACCGACACTGAAATCGCCTTCTGGATGGGACTGAAGCCGCGTCGCATGAAGCTCGACGTCATCCAGTCCGAGTCCCCACAAGCGGGAGCGCAGCAGGTTGTATTTCAGGCTGAGGTGCAGGCCGCTTCGGCTCCGGGCGAACGCGTGCTCTATGTCACCGAGGGACATCTATGGCAGCAGCAGAACGGAAGCTGGAAGCTGGTCGCCTCCAAGCGCAGCGAGGCGACACAACTGCAGCAGCCCACTTCCACCAGCAAAGTGATCTACGCGCCCGGACTCGATGCCCACGCCGAGATCAAGCAGGCTCTGGCACAGGCATTGAAGCAGCACAAGAATGTGATCGTCGTCTTCGGCGCCAACTGGTGCTATGACTGCCACGTCCTCGACCTGGCATTTCATCGTCCTGACTTGGCCGGCGTGCTGCAACGCAACTACGAGGTGGTACACGTGGATGTGGGCGAGGGCAACAAGAACCAGGACATCATGCAGCAATATCATGTGCCGATGAAGAAGGGCATTCCGGCGCTGGCCGTGCTCGACAGCAATGGAAAGCCGCTCTATAGCCAGCAAGGCGGCGAGTTCGAGAAAGCCCGCTCGCTGGCGCCGCAGGACCTGCTGGCATTCCTCAACAAGTGGAAGCCAACAAAGTAACCTCTCAGCCCTGCCTCAGCGTTTCTTAGTGTCCCTTGCCGAAGCCTTTGCGCCGCTGTTCGCTGTAGCGGACCAGCGCGTCCTCAATGACGGGAAGCGCGTCCTTCGCCGGTAATATCTCGTCGACTTCGACAGCTTTCTTTTCCAGCTGCTTGTAGTCGAGGAAGAAGCGCCGCAGCATGGCCAGACGATGCTCCGGCATCTCGGAGGCTTCCCGGTAGCTATTGAACTCCGGATCCTCAGTGGCGATGGAGATGATCTTGTGATCGCGTTTCCCGGAATCAATCATGGTCATCAGGCCGATGGCACGCGCATAGATGAGTGTGAGAGGCACAACCGGCTGCTGGCACAGAACCAGCACGTCGAGCGGATCTCCGTCCTCGGCTAGGGTTTGCGGGATGAAACCGTAGTTCGCGGGATAGTAGACGGCGGAGTAAAGCACGCGGTCCAGTTTGATGAGGCCGCTCCCTTTATCGAGCTCGTACTTCACATTCGAGCCGTAGGGAATCTCGATGACGCTATAAAACTCCAGCGGCAGTTTTTCGCCGGGAGAGATGTCGTGCCAGGCATGAGTCACGGGACGCTCTCAAATCGCAGATGCTGGCTTGATTGTAGCTGAGGAGTCAGCCATCACGGGACGCGGTTGGCTGGCGGACATGGCAAAAACGCAGGAAGCTGTGCACTTCTTCCGCGCCTCTTGCGATCTTGCGCCGCTTCTTAGTAACGGTGCGGCAGTTTCTGCTCGGTTTCCACCGAGCTCGTCAAACATCCCACTACATAACTCACAACGATAACGCCTACCACAGCGATCGTAATCAGATCCATGTGGCACCTCCCCCACCCGGCAGCTGGCGCCGGCCCGTACTCGATCTCATCCCCTTCCGCTACTCGATTAGGCGGTGCAACGGAAGTTGTGCATTGTTTGTAACACGATTTTTATTCCAGCGCAGCAGAAATCGGAGTGGCAGCCGGAAATCCAATGGCTCCCAACCGGGCAGCAATGCCGCGTGATCCGATGTCGATGGGAAGACCGACTCCTATTCAGCCAGGCGAGCCAGCCGCGCCGAGCTTTCCGCTACGCCTTGGGCCACGTTAATCTGAGTGTAAAGATCACGGGCTTCCTGCCAAAGCGTTCTCGCCTGTGCCGTTTCTCCGCTCTCGCTTTTCAGCACTGCCATACTGCGGATGGCATTTGCCAAGTCCAGTGGAGGAGCGTCCGCGCAGGAGCGATAGAGCTCGAGGGCTTCGCGGTAGCACGGCTCAGCCAATTCTGGGTTCTTAGCTTCCTGATAAACGTCGCCAAGATGACGAACCGTGTGCGCCAGCGCGAGCCGGTCTCCACGCTCGCGGTAGAGGGCTACGGCCTCTTCGTAGTGGCGGCGCGCAGCCGCGTTATCATGCAGCTTTCTCTCGACTTCTCCGAGCAGGCGCAGCGCTTGCGCTAACTCGACGCTCGCAGGTTGCTGGCGCAAGAGACCAATCGCCTGTAATAATTCCTGCCTGGCGTCGGCGAAGCGCTGGCTTCTCTTCGCTTCAGCGGCCTGTTGCAGGAGGTGTTTGATAGCGTCGGACACAGCGCCGACAAGGTTAGCACTACGGCAGGACCGGCGAAAGGGGAGGATCCGCCGAAAGGGTCAAGCAGCGGCTTTTGGAGGACCGGTTTCGGCAATCACGCGAAGAAGAGCTTCGGGGCCGTCGGAGCCGACCACGTAGCGATCGGCTTCCACTTCCGGCCATTCGCCGTAAATGTGCGCGATGTAGATCACCTTGCCCTCCCGTTTTTCGTCTCGAAAGATACGGATAATCTTGCGAGCGGTTGCGTTGGGCAGGTGATGGCAGATCAGTGCGATGTCGAATGGCACCTGTTTTTCCGCCGCTTCCAGGGCTTCCCTCTCGCTGCTGAGCGCCACAACCTCGTGTCCGGCGGATTGCAGCACGTGCTGCCGCAGAAGGGCAAGCTCCGGATCGGTGGTGAGAATAAGAATTTTCATGGTCAGGAATTCCCTGCAAGAAGTGGCTTATGCGGAAGGATATCAAAAGACGCAGGCTTCTTCCTACTGCGCAGTTCTGCCCATTGGTATGAAGGCCCAGGCGACGGCGGCTATTACTGCGCCCGCACCTGCATGAAGTCCAGCGACCGCGATAGATACGCCTTCAGCTCGTGGCGGCGCACTACCGCATCCAGCATTCCATGCTCCAGCAGAAATTCGCTGCGCTGGAAGCCTTCGGGCAGTTTCTGGCGGATGGTCTGTTCGATCACGCGCGGCCCGGCGAATCCAATGAGCGCTCCCGGTTCGGCAATGTTCAAGTCCCCGAGCATGGCAAACGACGCCGTCACACCGCCCGTAGTGGGGTCCGTCATCACCGAAATGTAAGGCACCTTGGCATCGTCCATGCGTGCCAGCGCTGCGGAGATCTTCGCCAGCTGCATCAGGCTGATGGCGCCTTCCATCATGCGCGCGCCTCCCGAGGCCGAGACGATGATGAGCGGCAGCTTCTCCGCCGTGGCCCGCTCGATGGCGCGAGTGATCATTTCGCCCACCACCGTGCCCATCGAGCCGCCGATGAACGAGTATTCCATGGCACTGGCGATCACCGGCTTTCCGTCAAGCTTGCCGCGTGCGTTGATGACCGCGTCGTTCAGGCCCGTCTCCTGCTGCGAGCGCTGCAGCCGGCCGGCATAGGGCTTCAGATCGGTGAACGTCAGTGGATCGGTCGAGACCAGGTTGTTGTCTTCCACCTCGTATTTGCCGTCGTCCAGCAGGTACGACAGGCGAGTGCGCGCGTCGATGCGGAAGTGGCGATCGCACTTGGGACAGACGTTGAAATTCTGGTCGAGGTCCTTCTTCCAGATGATCTGGCGACATTGGTCGCACTTCACCCAGAGGCCTTCCGTCTTGACCCGCTTCTCGCCCGAGGTGTCGAGGGGAACAGATTCGCGCTTAAACCATGCCATTGTGTTGTAAGTCAGTGTAGCCGACCGGGAGTAAAGTTGTCGCGCGACAGGAGCGACTTCCCACAGTCCGATCTTGTATGCATTACTATTTTTGTCATCACGAGCCGACTTTAGTCGGCGAGGGATCTGCTTTTTCCCCGTAACCTGCATCGGCATTCCGATTGGGCTTGAAACACTGCAGCGCTGTTGTGCTAGGCTGTACAGCGCTATGAAGGCATCGGTAAAGCCCGTTCGGTCAGCCTCACCCGACCCCGGCGAACAACTCGACAGCTTCATCGACAAGTTCGAGCCGAAGAACCAGACGTTGATTCGCGCCGTACGCAAAGCGTTACGCAAGCGTCTTCCCACCGCCAACGAGCTGGTCTATGACAATTACAACTTCTTCGTTATCGGCTATTGCCCCACGGAACGCCCCTCCGATTGCATTGTCTCGATTGCCGCAGCGGCGAACGGAGTAGGTCTCGCTTTCTACCACGGTGCCACTCTGCCCGATCCCCATCACCTGCTGCTCGGCTCGGGCGTGCAAAATCGTTTCATCCGGCTTGAGTCAGCGGATGCGCTGTCTCGCCCCGAGGTTGAAGCACTCATCGCCGCAGCCGTCGCGCACAACAAAGCCCCGCTCCAGGCCAGTGGCAGAAGTAAACTGATCATTCGCGCAATTTCTGCCAGGCAAGAGCCGCGCCGTAAGACAGCTACGAAATAACCCCAACCTCATATACGCAAGATTTTCGCCACTCCGCCGATAGAACAGGATGGAGGCGCGTGTCCAATGTTCTCGCCATGACCAAACGAAAGCGAGGCGTGTCCTCCGCCGGATCGCGGCTGAGTGGCGCGCCCCAGGCACCGCGGCATTTTCGGCTCGCCGCGCTTAGGAAGCCATAGGAGCATGTTTGCCATCATTGGAATATTGGTCGTTCTGGGCGCCGTGATCGGCGGGTTCCTCATGGAACACGGGCCCATCCGCGTGCTCATCCAGCCGTCGGAAGCCATTATTATCTGCGGCGCCGCTCTGGGAACGCTGCTGGTGGCCAATCCCCTGCACACCCTCAAGGAAATGATGAATGGAATTCTCCAAGTGCTCAAGGGATCGAAGTTCAGCAAGAAGCGTTATCTTGACTCGCTGAAAATGATGTACGACATGTTCAACAAGATCCGACGCGACGGCCCCAACTCGGTGGAGAACGACATCGAAGAGCCGGGCAAGAGCAAGTTCTTCGGCGCCTTTCCTGACTTCGTCAAAGATCACCACGCGCGCGATTTCGTCTGCGACACAATGCGCATGGTGCTGATGGGCGGCGTCGAGCCCTTCGATGTTGACCAGATGATCGAGGCCGACATGGACGTCCACTCCCACGAGTCGGAACAGTCGGTGTCAGCTTTGAGCAGCGTTGCCGATTCTTTGCCTGGACTCGGAATTGTCGCTGCCGTGCTCGGCGTGGTCATGACCATGAGCGCTCTCGGTGGCCCTCCGGAAGAGATCGGCAAGAAAGTCGCAGCGGCACTGGTGGGGACGTTCCTCGGCATTCTGATGTGTTATGGCTTCGTCGGGCCCATTGCCGCTAACTTGGCAAAGCTCTCTCACGAGGAACACGAATACCTGCACGTGCTGCGCGTAACCATGATCGCCTTCATGAAGGGCACGTCACCCCTGCTGGCGGTGGAAATGGGCCGCCGCTCCGTCCCCGCGCATCTGCGCCCCAGCTTCTCGGAATTCGAAAAGCATTGCAAACAATCCCCGGCTGCCGCTTCCGAAGCCGCACCTGCGGAGGCTGAGGCTGCACCAGCGTCCTCCTAGGACAGAAGCGCATGGCCGCGAACCCACAACCCATCGTCATCAAACGCGTAAGCGGCCACGGCGGTCATCACGGCGGCGCGTGGAAGGTCGTCTACGCCGACTTCGTCACCGCCATGATGGCATTGTTCATCGTGCTCTGGCTGATGAACAGCAGCAAGCCAATCCAGGAGGCCATCAGCGGATACTTCAAGGACCCGGCGGGCACGGGAAAGCTCACCGGGACCAACAAGCCGCTAACTCATGAGGTCAGCAAAGACAGCCTCGATAAAGTAAAAACCGAATTGGAAAAAGCGATTCGGCAAGTCGCCAATTTTGAAAAGGTGAAGGACCACATCGAGCTGACGCTCACCTCCGAAGGTCTGCGTATCGAAATGCTGGAATCGAAGACAGGAACGTTTTTCGAGAGCGGACAAACCGATCCCAATGGCGACGGCCGGGAGCTGATGATGACCATTGCCGAGGAGTTGGGCAAGGTCCCCAACAAGATCTCCATTGAGGGTCACACCGATTCGCAGCCGTTTTCAGCCCGCGCCAATTACACCAATTGGGAGCTCTCGCCTGATCGCGCCAACGCCAGCCGTCGGCTGATGCAACAGCACGGCCTGCGGGCGGACCAGGTGGCGCAAGTGCGCGGCTTCGCCGATCAGCAGCCACGCAACGCCAAAGACGCGTCCGACCCTGCCAATCGGAGGATCACCGTGATCGTTCAATATCTGGAGAAGCCGCCGACGGATGTCGCGGTCCCCGCATCGGCGCAATCAACGCCGCAAGCAATTTCGTCGCCCGAAAAGAAGCCATAAAGAGCGTCACGAATGCCGATACGGTAGCATCACCTTCACCCGGCAGCCGCGCGCATCGGGACGGTTGGTCAGCTCGATCGATCCCCCGTGCGCTTCGGCGATTTGCTGTGACAGCACCAGTCCAATTCCCGAGCCGCCCGGCTTCGTGGTGTAGAACGGCACGAATGCGTTGCTCGGATTCAGCAGCCCGATCCCGTTGTCTTCCACCATCAGCGCCACTTTGCGATCGAACTGCTCCCACCGCATCGTCACCTTCGGCTCGGCAGCTTCACCGGCCTTGTGGGATTGCGCCTGCTCCAGCGCGGCATCCACGGCATTGCGCACCAGGTTGATCAACATCTGCTCGATCAGGTCGGGATCGATCATCAGCACCAGCTCGGCGCCGGGCGAGATATCGACCTTTACGCGCGTCTCGAGAGCGGCCACGCGTTCGAACAGCAGCCGCAACTCGATCGGCTGTAAGGTCGGCGCGGGCATCTGTGCCAGCCTGCGGTAAGACTGCAGGAAGCGATGCAGCGCCGCCGTGCGCGACTCGATGATGTTCAGCCCGCGCTGAAAGTCCGCGTTCTGCGCCTCCGGCAATTCCTCCAACGGCAAGCGCGACGCCAGGCTCCCCGCGATCGAGATGATGGGCGCAAGCGAATTATTCAGCTCGTGACCGAGCACGCGAATCAGCTTCTGCCAGGCGCTGCGTTCTTGCTCGCGCAGGGCGCGGCTCACGTCCGAGAGCACGATCAGGGTGTGGGGCACGCCATTCTGCCGGAACGAACGCTTGCGCACCATCCAGCGCGCGTTGGGCGCTGAATACGGAAGCTCGACCAGCGTCTCATTTGCCGCTTCGAAGCACGCGTTCAGTTCCAGCTCGCTGGCGGTCTTGCCCAGCAGGCGCGCCGCCGGCTGTTGCAACAGGCGCTCACCGGCGGCGTTCATCAACCGCAGGACGTGGTCCGGATCGAAGGTAAACAGCGGCGTATCGATCTCCTCGACCACCCGTCGCAGTAGCGCGGTCGCCTCAATCGTCTGCACCCGCTGTTCGGTCAGGATGTCGGCGAGGGAATTGATCTCCAGCGCCAGCTCCCCCAGCGCGTCGTTGGGAGCGGCCCCGCGCGCGCGAAAGGAATAATCCTCCTCGCGTAGCGCACCGACCACATTGGTCAGGGTTTGCAACGGGCGGACGATCTGGTCGAGCAATGCCAGCGTCAGCACCAGCCAGAGAAACAGCTCCAACACCGTGAGGGAGATCTTGGTGTCCCGGTTCCAGTCGTGCGTCCAGATGAGGATGGTACCGAAGGTGACGCCTGGTAGTGCGGCCAGAATAGCAAACAGCGCGATGCGCTTCTCGTATAGAGGTCTAAAACGGCGTCGCCGCTGTGGTGGATGATAGCGCCCAGAATCCTCACTATGCGACAGCTTGGGACTCGTTGAGCCAGCAGAGCTTGAGTCGCCGCCTGAACTAGAGTCCATAGCGTTCCATCCGGCGATACAGCGCGCCGCGGCTCAGCCCCAGCGCCTCCGCCGCCTGGCTCACGTTGCCATGGAAGCGCTGCAGCGCTTTGCGAACCAGAATGCCCTCGACCTCTTCGATGCTGAGCTCTTCCAGGTTCAGCCCCTGCGACCGTTGCTGCACACTGAGCCCGAGGTCCGACACCTGAATCTCTCCGGTTTGACACATCAGGACCGCACGCTCCAGCGTGTGCTCCAGCTCGCGCACATTGCCGGGCCAGCCGTACTGCATCATGGCCTGAAGAGCGGTCGCGGCAAACCCGCTGACCGCAACCCGGTAGCGCGTGGCGTAGCGCTTGAGGAAGTACGCCGCAAGCAAGGGGATATCTTCACGCCGATCGCGCAACGGCGGTATGGGAATCTCAACCGTGTTGAGACGGAACAGCAGGTCTTCGCGGAATAGGCCGGCGGCGATGGCGTCCTGCAGGTTCGAGTTAGTCGCCGAGATCACCCGCACATTGATGTGCTTGGTGCGCGACGACCCCACGCGTTCGATCTCGCCGGTCTCCAATACGCGCAGCAGCTTGGCTTGCTGGCGCATGGGAACGTTGCCAATCTCGTCGAGGAAAATAGTGCCGTTGTCGGCCAGTTCGAATCTTCCGATGCGGTCCATGCGCGCGTCGGTAAACGCGCCTTTCACGTGACCGAACAGCTCACTCTCGAACGTACCTTCGGGAAGCGCGCCGGTATTGACTGCGACCAGCGGCATCGACGCGCGCGAAGACAACGCGTGCAGGGTTTGCGCCACGATTTCCTTGCCGGTGCCATGTTCGCCGGTCACCAGCACATTGGCGTCGGAGGGGCCGATGCGCGCAATCGTCTGTAGCACCGGCTGCATCGAGGGCGCTGCGGCAATAAAGTCGGGTCGGCCTTCGGCGCGCAGCAGCCTGGCTTCGGCTTCCAGATGCTGCGTTCGCTGCAAAGCGCGATGCAGTTCCACCTGCGTGCGCAGGATTGCCAGCAGGCGCTCGTTCTCCCACGGCTTCTGGATGAAGTCGCGCGCACCGCGGCGCATGGCCTCGACCGCGAGTCCTACGTTGCCCCACGCCGTCATCACTATGACCGGGATGTTGCTGTCGAGCGCGACGATTTCGGAAAGCAGATCCAGGCCTTCCTGGCCGGACGTGGTGTCGCGTGTGTAATTCAGGTCGATCAGTATCGCGTCGTAGAATTCGCTGGCCAGCGCCTCGCGCACCCCCGCGGGAGACTTTGCCGTATCCACCGCGAAGCCGGCCGGGCGCAGCAGCAGCTCCAGCGCTTCCAGGATGTGCGGTTGATCGTCGGCCGCAAGCACGCGGCCGGTGCGTTGCCGATCACGGGCTTCCGTGGCGGCATCCCGCGTATTGGCCTGGCTTTGAGTCCGCGGCAAAATTCTCTCCCTTAGCGTGCGGTGCCGTCCACCGCGTTTTGAATTTGAATGCGATTCTCTTCCAGCGTGGTGCCGGTCGCCCGCTGCAATTCAAGCTTTGACTTCTGATACGCGGTGCCGGCATTCACCAGGTCCAACTCGGCCAGCGCCAGATCGCGCTGCGCGGCCAGCGTCTGGAAATTCGACCCCGCGCCCAGCGTCTGTTCCTTCTGCATGATGGTAAATGTCTTCTCGGCGAGATCGCGCGCTTTCCTGGCGGCCTCCACGCGCGCCCGCCCCTGCTCCAGCGCGTATTCGGCGTTGCGCACTTCGATGCGAATCTGCTTCTTAAGTTGCTGCTCGCGCAATTCGGACTGCCGGTACTCCAGCTCCGAACGATACTGGTCGGCCTTGGCCACGCGATTGCGAATCGGTATGTTCAGGGCGAGTCCCACCAAGTAGTCGGGCGACGAACCGTTCCAGGCATCCTGAAAAGCGCCATACCAGTTGGTGGGCACCAGCGGCGGATTGGGCTCGGCAAAGAACGGGTTAAGGTCCCCGGCCAATCCGCTACTGCCATAAAAGCCTACCAGCGTCAGGGTGGGCAGCAGAGCGTTGGCCGCGGCTTTGCGGGTGATTTCGCGGTTGTTCAGATCGATGTCCGACTCCGCCAACTCCGGACGGTCCAGCAACGACTGCGCGATCAGTTCCTGCGTCGGCTTCTCGGGAATGATCTCAATCGTATCCAGATGGTCAGTCGGGATCACCGGCATGGATTCCAGCGTAGGATCGTCCAGGTTTCGGGTAAGGGCGTTCTTGATCAGCGATTCCTGCAACTCCAGATTGGTTTTGGCGACGGTCAAGTCCTGGTCGCGCTTGGAAACCTCGGTCTCGGCGCGCATCACATCCATCTCCGGAATGGCCTCCAACTGCAGCTGCTTCTTGGCGCTGTCGAAGCTCTGCTGCGCGAAGGCAAACGACTGTTCATTGACCTTCTCTGCCTGATAGGCGCTGACCAGGTCCCAGTAAATGTTGGCCACCTGGGTTATGGTCGCGATTACCTGCATCTTGAAGCCAATATCAGAAATTTTCTTGTTGTTCCTGGCGATGCGCAGGTAGCGCAGATTGGGACCGGTTCCAAAACCCGCCAGCAATTGCTGCTGAATTGTCAACCGATAGTACGAGTTCAAGATCGGATTCAAACTGTTGAAGATGCTGTTCGTGGTCTGCCGGTTGTTGTCCACTTCCAGGCTGAAGCTGGTCCCGGTAGGGAACGCCTGACTGTAGTTAAGATTCACCAGGCCGGTATTGGTCTGCAGCTCCGGTACACCGTAAATCTGGATGTTGGAGAGAGGCAGCGTCTGGTGCTCCAGGCTGGTCGTGCCGCTGACAATCGGATCGTAAGACGATACGTTGGTTCCGATACCGAGCGTTGATTGCACCAGTCCTGACGCGCCTGCGCCCGCCCCGCCCGCGCCGCCTGTCGTGCCGCCGGCTCCTGCACCGCTGGGAGCGCCGGTCCCGAATCCGCCGACACCTCCGCCCGGGGTGCCCTGCACCACGCCGGTATTGACTCCGCGAAAGAAGCCGCCCGCCTTGGTACGCAGAATATCGGTGTCGGCAATCGGCAGGTTGTAGCGCGCGATCGCCAGATCAAGGTTGTTCTCCAGCGCCAGATCGATGGCATCCTGCAGCGAGATGTAGAGTTTGCCACCGCGGATGAGTTGTTGCAGCCGGTTTGAGTTCGCCAGGTCGGGCTTGGCTACCGTACTGGGAGCGTAAGCTTTGATCGGGTTACTCGAATGCGGCATCGCCAGGTTCGACGGCGTCCTGATGGAAAGCGCACCCGGTGAGGACGTAGTGGTGGAAACCGGCGCCGGCTGCGGCGTCGGCGCGTTCGGGGTTTCCTGCTGCGCTTGCGCGCACACCAGCAGAGCACAGACCACCACCGCAATCAGTTTCGATGCCGGCCGGCGTTCCCTCATGAACGGACCGCCTCCCCGTTTTGCGTCAGCGCCGGATTGCCGGTGTCGCGCACCAGCCAGCCGTCGCGCATTTGAATGGTGCGCGATCCATAGGACGCATTTACCTCCGAGTGCGTCACCTGCACGATGGTTGTGCCTTCCTGATTCAGCTTGGTAAATAGCTCCATAATCTCTTTGGCCTGGCTGGAATGTAGATTGCCCGTGGGCTCGTCAGCCAACAACAGCGCCGGCCGGTGAATCACCGCACGCGCCACGCCCACCAGTTGCTGCTGTCCTCCGGAAAGCTGGTTGGGATAAAGGTCTTTCTTGGCGACGATCTGGAAATGGTCCAGCGTTTCGGCCACCATGCCCTGCCTCTGACTGCGTGGGATGTCCTTGTACGACAGCGGCAGGTCGATGTTCTCCTGCACCGTCAAATCGTCCAGCAAGTGATAGCTCTGAAACACCATGCCGATCTTGCGCTTGGCCAACTCGGCGCGGTCCTTGCGCTTCATCAGGTGCACCGGCTGCTCCCCGAACCAATATTCCCCCGCCCACTGGTCGTCGAGCAGCGCTAGCACATTCAGCAGCGACGACTTCCCTGCCCCCGACGGCCCCATGACGGTGATGAATTCGCCCTCATTGATGGTGAGGTCCACGCGGCGCAGCACCCACGTCTGCCCCGCTCCGGTCTTGTAACTGCGTTCGACGTTTTTAAGAGTGATCATGATTCGTAGCAAGCGACCCGTGCTTGGCATTTAGCACTTAGCATTTGGCACTTAGCCAAAAGCGTCTCATGTGCGGTTTTGCTAAGTGCTAAGTGCTAAATGCTAACTGCTAAGTGCCGATTTACTCCCACCGCAGCGCCTTCACGGGATCAATCCGCGAGGCCCGGCGCGCCGGAATATAGCTGGCGAACAGTCCACAGGCCAGCAACAACACGGACACGGCCACAATGGTCCAGGCGTCATGCGGCACAACTCCATAAAGAAAGCTGCGCAACACGCTTCCCGCCGACACGGCTGCGACCACGCCGATGCCGACTCCAATCCCCAGCAGCACCACCGCTTGCCGCAGAACAAGTCCAATCATGTTCGAGCGTGTCGCGCCCAGCGCCAAGCGAATTCCCAAATCGCGCATGCGCTGGCTCACGTTATAGGCAAGCAGGCCATAGATGCCGGCAATCGAGATCAGCAGCGCCGACCCGGCAAAAATCCACAACAGGCGCACCGCCAGCGTCTGGCTTCCCATCGAAGTATCGACCACATCTTGCAGCGTATGAACGTCCAGCACGGCAAGATCAGGATCGAACTCCCGCAAAGCGCTACGCAGGCTCGGAATGACTGCCGAGGGTGCAACGTGCGTGCGCAACGCAAGGTTGGTGAACGATGCCAAAATGTACGGCGTCAGCTCGTCATTCGGCGTCAGCTGCAGATACGACACATTGATCTCCGGCTGTGCGTCATCTGACATTGCTGTCTGGTGCGTGTCTTCGACCACCCCGATGATGGTGACGATTGCGTGCGGTCCCTTGTCGCTGACCTTCAGCTGCTGACCCAGTGGGTTCTGTCCTCGAAAATACTTCTTGACGAAAGCCTGATTGACCACCGCGGCGGCCGTCCCCTGCGGTCCATCCGCTTCGCTGAACAAGCGCCCCTGCAGCAGGCGAATGCCCAACGTCGGGTAGAAGCTTGGGCTGACGGCGCGTATCGCCGCGTTGAGCTTGTTCGCCGGATCTTTAGGCCTGCCGATGACCTCGAACGAGCCGCTGGCCCGGAAGTTGGGTGACAACGGAAGGGTCGTCGTCAGGGCCGCCGAGTCGACGCCGGGAAGATGAGCGAGCCGATCGAGCAATGGCGCATAGAACACCTGCGCGATGTCCTTGCCCGCATATTTGCCTGACTGGCCTACAATTCCGCCTCCCGCCTGGGGCAGGATGATTGCCGTTGTCACTACGTTGTGAGGGACGAATCCCAGCGGGACATCACGCAAAGCCAACAGGCTACGCAACAGTAGTCCCGCGGAGATCAGCAATAACAGTGAGAGAGCGATCTCGCCAACCACCAGCGCATCACGGAAGTGCCGCTGCCGGCGGCTGGCGCCAGCACTGGGCGTGCCATCGCGCAGAGCTTCCTGCGCCGGAGCCCGCGCTGCCTGCAACGCGGGAACCAATCCAAACAGCACCGCCGAAATAATGGAGAAGCCGACCAGGGCGGCCGCCACGCGCCCATCGATATGAATGTGGTGGGACAGTGGCAGATACAGGGCGAGATAGAACTTCAAGACGCGCACGCAGCCATACGCCAAGGCCAGTCCGATTGCGGCGCCCGTAAACGCCAGCACCAAGCTCTCGGTGAGAAATTGCCGCACCAGGCGCACTCTGTCCGCGCCGATGGCGCTGCGAATGGCGATCTCGCGGCGGCGTCCGGCGGTGCGCGACAACAGCAGACTGGCGACGTTAGCGCAAGCGATCAGCCACACCGCAAGCACCGCAAACTGCAGCGCCAGGAGCGCGGGCCGCACATTACCGGTCAGGACTTCGCGATAGCGCTTTACGATGACGCGCTTTTCCAATTCGAGAGTCGGATAAGCTTTTGCGATATTCGTTTGAATTCCGGTGAGTTCAGCCTGGGCCGCGCTAGGGGAAACACCATTCTTCAGCCTGCCAACCGCGGTCAGGGCTTGCGAATCACGGGTCTCATATTCCTTGGCTGGCACCAGCGGCACCCACCCCACCGGACCGTCTCCGACATTGGGGAATTCGAAGCCCGCCGGCATCACTCCAATGACGGTATAGAGTTTGTTCGCCAACTTGAGCGAGCTGCCAACAGCCTGCGGGCTCTTGCCAAAAAATTTCTCCCACGCCACCGAGTTGATGAGCAACACATCGCTGTGGCCGGGCTGATCGTCTTGCGGCGAGAAATCCCGGCCCAGCACCGGCTCAACCTGCAATGTAGATAGAAGATTGGCGCTGCTGGCGACTACCGGGATGAAGTCGGAGAAGCCGGGAACATCGACGCTGCGAATGCCGACGGTGTACCAGCCGATGTCCTGAAACGAGTGGGCTTGGGCCCGCCAATCGCGTATGTCAGGCAGTGCGGAAGCGCTGGCCGCAGCAGATTCCGGCCGCGACTCGGTCATCTGCACAATCTGGTCGGGCTTGGGGAACGGCAAGGGCCGCAGCAAAACGGCGTCTATCACCGCGAACATAGCTGCGTTGACGCCGATGCCCAGCGCCAGCGTCAGCACAGTTACGGCGGCGAAGCCGGGATTCTTGCGCAACTGGCGAAACGCATATCGCAGATCTTGAAGAAGTCCGGTCATTGTATATCTCGCTCGTTGGCACTTGGCATTTAGCACTTAGCATTTAGTACTTGGCCAGTGAAACCTATCTCGACTAGCGATGATGCTTGCGTTAGTTCTTGCCGATTGCACGGAGCACGAACTTGCCAAGTGCTAAGTGCCAAATGCCAAGTGCTGCTCTACTGCTCCTGCATCAGCCGCCGCAGCTCTTCTTCGGCGACAACCTTTCCGTCGAACAAATGCACTTCGCGCTGGGCGTGGGCTGCGAAGCGCGGATCGTGCGTCACCATGCAGATGGTCGCCCCTTCGCGATGCAGGTTCTGCAGCAACTCCATCACGGCCTCGCCGTTGCGCGAGTCCAGGTTCCCGGTAGGCTCATCCGCCAGCAGGATCGACGGCGATCCCGCCAGCGCGCGCGCCACTGCCACACGTTGCTGTTGACCACCGGAGAGCTGCGACGGATAGTGACGCAGCCGATGGGCCATGCCCACGCGTTCCAGCGACTCCAGCACGCGGCGCTTGCGCTCCGCTGACGGCATGCCGTCGCGATAGGTGAGTGGCAGCTCGACATTCTCGTATACCGTGAGATCGCCGATCAGGTTGAAGCTCTGAAAGATGAAGCCGATTTCCCGATTCCGGATGCGCGAGCGGTCGCCGAAGTCCAGGTTCTCCACTGGAGAACCATTCAGACGGTAATTGCCCGCGGTCGGCGTATCCAGCAGTCCGATGATGGAAAGCAGCGTCGACTTGCCGCACCCCGACGGGCCAGACATGGCAACATACTCGCCCTTGCGGACCATCAAGTGAACGCCAGAGAGAGCGTGGGTTTCCACCTCGTCGGTGTAGAACACCTTGGTCATGTTTTCGATTTCAATTAGCGGAATTGCTGCTTCGCTCATGTTGTTGTCCATTCTTGGTTGATCGCGATTACGACGGCTCGCTCTTCGCTCTTCGCTTTTCGCCATTCGCTCTTCGCCAGAGGTGAATAGCCTCTCACTGCTCTTACGCAATACACTCACCGACAGTTCGCTTCTTGCATTGTCAATCGCCGGCGGAAAAGCAATCTGGCGAAAAGCGAAAGGCGAGGAGCGAATAGCGAACCGCGTCCTTTCACTATTCCAGCCTCACCCGGTCCGTGTTGTCCCAGCGCGACATATCGGACAAAATCACCGTGTCGCCCTCTTTCAGTCCGGTGTCGATCTGGATCTGGTTCACCGACGCGCGCCCGGTCTTCACCTGCACGCGGCTGGCGGCATTGCCCGAAGGATCCAGCTTGAACATGGAGATCGTGCTGCTCTCCTGTCCGAATGCCGGGCGCCCCACGTAAAGCACGTTGTCCAGCTTCTCCAGATCAATCGTTCCATCCACACTCAAATCCGGACGCGCGCCCTTAGGCAACTCGCCGGTCAGCTTCACATCCACGGTGACGGTGCCGTTCTGCACCGCGGGATCGACGCGGCTTACCTCGCCTGCAATCACGCCGTTGTGCGTGTCGATGGAAGCCGGCTCGCCGATCTGCACGTCGCGTGCCTGGGTCTCAGGAATCTTCAACTCGGCCATCAGGTGATTCGGCTGTACAATCTTCGCCAGCTCCGTTCCCGGCAGCACGTGCTGTCCAACCTGCAGCGGCAACTCCACCAACACGCCGTCAACCCCCGCTTGCACTTTCAGGCGCTGCAATTGCGTCTGCTTCAGTCCAGCCAGCGCGCGCATCTCGTCCACTTTCGCCTGCTGCACCGCAAGCTGCGACGCAATTGCCCTCTCATTAATCTTCAGCCGTTCGTCTTCGATCTTGTCGCGCGTGGTCAGCTCCTGCGCCTTGCCGGCAGAGGCCTTCGCAGCCAGACCCGAGATGACGCCCAGATCGTAAAGCGACTTGTCGGTCTGCGCCTGGCGCTGCGCTTCGTTGTAGTCGGCATTGACCGTGGCCGCGCCGGCGCGCTGGTCCATCAGATCGCTCTGCAGCTTCACCTTCAGACTCTGGTACTCGGCCTCAGCGGCTTTCACCTGCAGCTGCGCGTCCAGCGCCTCCTGCTCCAGTTGCGGATTGACCATCTCCACCAGCACGGTGTCAGCGGTCACCTGCGAGCCGGGAAGTTTGTCGATGCGAATGACGGTGGCTTCCGTCTCGGCCGGAATCTGGCGAACATCTTCGTGGCTGGGAATCAGCGAGCCTAATCCGCGAACCTGGCGCAGCATTGAGCCGCGCTTCACCGTGTCAGTCCAAATGGTGCTGCGATCGACTGTCGGCGCAGCCGGCTTCAAGCGCGAAATACCGACAGTGACGCCGACCAACACCACCAGCGCGGCAATTGACCAGATGATCTGGCGGCGGCGCTTTTGACGTTTAAGTTCGGGACGGGCGATATCCATTACGCCTTCCTAGGTGCAAGCGGGAAGCCATTTGCCGGAGCACTTAATTCGCTTGCTGTCATAGTTTTACGGGATCCGCAGGACGCTCGCAGATGAGCGGCTGTGTTCTGTCTCGGATTAAAGTGTCCGATATTGGACACGCCTAGTCTATGCTGGATTTGCCTTTCACGGACGGAAAGTTCGGAATATCTGCCGCGATCGGGCGGCCCTGTCTCCAAGGCATTTTGAAGGGGGCAGCTTCAGCTGCGCCGTCATAAGGTCTTTAGGTTTGTCATCACGGGCTGACTTCAGTCAGCGAGGGATCTGCTTTTCTGAGTTGTCAGCAAACTGTTATGCCGTGATCGCTCAGTCCTTGGGCGCCATCACGTGATTATGGGCTAGGTACTTGGTGCGGATCTCGCGCAGCTTGTCGACATGCTGGTCGCTCAGCGTTTGCTGTTTGCCCAACTGGTACGTCACCAGCGCGATCTTGGCGAAGTGCTCCACAGTCTCCATGTTCATATAAGCGTTCAGCAGGTCAACGCCATAGGTCACCACGCCATGGTTCGCCATGAGGATGGCATCGTGGTCGGCAACCAGGGGCGCCAGCGCCGCAGCCAATTCCGGAGTGCCGGGGGTCTCATAGTTGGCCAATGGCACCGAGCCCAGCGTCACAATCAGCTCTGCACACAGGGCGCGATCCAGAGCCATGCCGGCCGCCGCGAAGCCGGTAGCGGTGGGAGGATGGGCATGCACCACCGCGCCCACGTTGCGGCGCTTGCCGTAAATCAGGAGATGCATGGCGATTTCACTGGAAACATCGCGCGCGCCACTCAGCTTCTTTCCCGTCGGATCGACGATCACCAGGTCGTCGGTTTCCAACAGGCCTTTGCTCATCAGGGTTGGCGTGCACAGGATGTTCCTATTCTCCAGACGGACGGACAGATTACCGTCCGTTGCCGCAACCAGGCCGGTCTGATGCAGCAATTTGCCGAAGCGGACAATCTCCTCACGGTGCTGTTGTTCTGTCTTCATGCAATGGATCGGCTATCGCCCGCCGGTGTCACTATGCTTTATCGTACCGCAGCTTTTGCTCGTCCGGAAAGGGAAGATAAACAGATTTTTGAAGGGGCGCAGCTTCAGCTGCGCCGTTGCAAACCCTTTAGTTTGTCATCCCGAGGAGGGCTTCAAGCCCGACGAGGGATCTGTTTTACGTGTTTTTCAGTAACTATTTAGCCGCGTAGAGAGCTAGCCGCGACCTCATCGGGATTTCCAGTAGTACCGGTTTCCCTCTAATAGAGGAAAATGGCTGTGTGCTGGTCTCCGACTTCGATTACCACCTTCCGCAAGAGTTGATCGCTAGGCAGCCGCTGGCCGATCGCGCAGCTTCGCGTCTGCTGCACAATGATCGCAAGCGCGATGTCCTGGAGGACCGCCAGTTCCGAGATTTTCCCGACTTGTTGCGGCCCGACGATCTACTGATCTTCAACAATACCAAGGTATTGCCGGCGCGGCTGTATGGGCATCGCAGCGGCTCCCGCGCGCAGCGGCTGTCGGAGGAGAATCCTGCCGCAAGCGATTTTCTGCGTGGCAAGGTCGAGGTCCTTCTGACAAAACAGCGCTCGGATTCCCCCGTGGAGTGGGAGGCGCTGGTGCATCCTGGCCGCAAGCTCGGCCTGGGCGAGCGCGTCTATTTCGGCGGCAATGCGGACGAAGCGTCGCACGAACTGGCCGCCGAAATCGTCGGCCGCGGTACCTTTGGCGAGCGCCATCTGCGCTTCGATCCTGTCGACAATTTCTTCGCCATCCTCAACCGCATCGGCCACATTCCGCTGCCGCCGTACATCGACCGCCCCGACACTCCCGAAGATCGCGAGCAATATCAGACGGTCTATGCCAAGCCGCCCGGCTCTGTGGCCGCGCCAACCGCAGGCCTGCACTTCACTCCGGAGATCCTGGAACGCATACGCCAGCGCGGCATCGGGACCGCCGAACTCACGCTGCATGTCGGTCTGGGCACGTTCCAGCCAGTCCGGGCGGACGTCGTCGAGGAACACAAGCTACGCACGGAGTGGTTCGAGATTCGGCCGGAAGCGGCCGAACGTATTCAATGCGCCCGCGATGCTGGCCGGCGGATTGTGGCCGTTGGCACGACGACCGTGCGGACGCTGGAGTTCGCTGCGCGGCAGGGTCAAAACGGCCAGATCGCGTCGGAGCGCGGCGAGGCCGACATCTTTATCTATCCGGGATTCGACTTCCGCGTAGTCGGCGCGATGCTAACCAACTTCCACCTCCCGAAGTCAACTCTGTTAATGCTGGTCTCCGCCTTCGCCGGCCGCGAGCGAATCCTGCGCACCTATGAACACGCCGTGCAAGAGCGGTACCGGTTCTACTCGTACGGGGATTGCATGTTTGTGGAATAAGCTAAAGCTACAAACACCAAAACAGAACCCCGAAGGAGTGGTGTTGGTGTCAGCCCAGGACGCAGCGAAGCGGAGTCCTGGGGAAAGCGGGAATTCTTGTCCGAGCCCATAAGGGGCGGCGCAGTTTCTCGCACTCACGGCCAAGGATTGGAGGTGTAATGGCCTGAGCCCAGTTCCGAATAGCCCGCGACTGCTCGCTGGAACGGTCGCGGGTGAAATAGCCATCTCAGGGCAACAAGGCCTGAGTAGCCATTGCCGGTCGCGCAACCCGATAAAGCTGCCAGGCAAACGCTCCCAGACCCAGGCAAACCACGCCGAAGCGGACCAGCCCGCCAAGATACGGGATGAGCCCGACTATGGTGATGATCAGCAGGCCTACCAATAGTCCCAGCAGCCAATCGCTCTTAGTCGCCCCAGTTGGCTTCAGAAGCATCTGCCCCAGGAAGGCTCCAACCCAAAGCTTTGCTAGGTAGATCGCAACCAGATACATCGCGAGCAACATTAGCGAGACCGGAAGGCCAACCAGCGTGATGGCGGTCACGACCATGGCGACAGGCACGCCCGCCAGAACCGCGAACCCAAGCCCGAGGCTGCGCCAGCTTGAGCCCACCGCGTGCGTGCTGCCCTGGAAGAAGCCGGGAAACAGAAGCAGGCCTAACCATCCCACCAGCATGGCGGCGGCAAGCCAGACAGCTTGGAAGAAGTAGAAATTGGGACGCGCGAAATGGCTCTGCCTCACGCGCACCTGAATGTCACGTGCGCCCGTAATCGTCGCGCCGTCGGCGATGTGTACGTTTTTCAGGTCGCGCACGCGAGCGCTCAGGCCCCCGCCGACTCGGGCGGTGTTAGTCAGGGTAAGGCTATCCCCGGTCATGGTGATTTCGCGGCCGACCCTACCGCTCACATCGGCATTACCGGCGTACATGGTCACACTGCGATTCACCTCGCCCTCGAGGCTGACGTCGCCGCCGGCAACCATGATACCGCCGCCCACGTGACCCCGGTCATTTACATGTAGGGATTGCAGCAACGCGTAGATGTTGTGGCCCAATTGCCCGTCCAGGTCGAGCGAATTCGAAAAATTGAAGATGTTGCCTTCCACGGTTCCGCTCACCACAGTTCTCTTGGCGAAACTCACTAAATCGCCCTTGACGGTGCCGCGCACTTCCACCGTCCCGCCAAAAGCCAGCAAGTCCCCATTGACCACGCCTTCCACGCGCACAATGTCGCCGGCGGCCAAGAGTGTGTCGTCTAAAGTCTCGTTCGCCGCTACCGTGACGAAGTCACTATGACGCCGCTCAATGGCAAAGCCGGGCAACGACAACGCAAACAGCACGATCAGCAGGCGCAGGCCAGGTTGCTGTAGTCGCCGTCGGCGTCCCAGCAGCAGCGCGCTGCCGACAAACAGCAACAGCAAAAGGATCTTCCCGACGAAAGCCGCATAATCAGACAGCATGGCAGTACCTCCGTGTGCAAAGTAATAAGAAAGGTTGAAGAGCAGGTTCGTGCGGCCGCTTACGCTGAAGGGATTTAACCATTGCAGCGCTTCCGGAATGCTCAACTCGTCGATCCAAGGGACAACGATGGAACCTAGCGCCAGCACCCCGGCCACCACCGCTACGTCGTCCCACCCCAAAGACCAAGGCACAGGAGAGAAGTCCGCCGGGCTGCTTGCTTCTTCCGGAAGCTCTTGCAGACTTTCGCTCAGAACACGGTTCTCGGCGCGTAATGCGTCCAACAGTCGCCGGCAGCGCCGGCACGTGGCCAGGTGGTCTCGCAGGCCCTGCGCCTCTTCCACCGCCGCTTCACCGTCCACGAAGATAGAGAGGATCTGTTCCGAATAACATTCCATGGATCACTTGCTCCTGTGGCCCAGTTTCCGGCGCAGCTCCTGCTTGGCCCGAAATATCAACGCCGCTACGTAATTCCTCTGCAGGTCCAACTGCTGTCCGATTTCGTCATAGCTCAGTTCGCCGTAATAGCGCAGGACCAGCGGCACGCGATAGTTCTCCGGCAGATGTGCAATGGCATCCCGCACCTGCGCCCGCTCTTCCATGCTGAGGACTGCACTCAGCGGAGACGGCTCCGGACTGGCTACGTCGATGACCGCGACTCCCTCTTCAACTTCCACAATCACCTGCCGTCCACGCTTCCGCAAAGCATCAATGCATTGGTTGCCGGTCACCCGCAGCAGCCACCTGACGAAAGGTATCGACCCGTCGTAGCTCTCGATTGAGCGCTGCAGCTTGAGGAAGACTTCGCTGGTGGCATCTTCTGCGCTCTCC
>Ga0181526_10000825_pt1 | contig 31470 bp, 25 predicted proteins | sample PEATcosm2014_Bin_35_FD_119750 | JGI IMG/M metagenome (GOLD analysis project Ga0181526, IMG submission 119750) | Peatland microbial communities from MTU Mesocosm Facility, Houghton, MI, USA - PEATcosm2014_Bin06_30_metaG | ecosystem: Environmental > Terrestrial > Soil > Wetlands > Peat | place...
GACATGCCCTCCACGCGCGCCGCAGGCCCGCCGCAGCAGTCTCCGGCAGCCAACGGTCTATTGTCCACTCTGCTCGGGCCGCCCCCAACTCCACCGCCCACAGCGTGCAGCTTCGCCATTGATTTGTATGTGACGAGCAAGCACACCAATGGAAGCTCGCACTTCGACGACCTCGACGCGGAAGTTCTCGCAGCTGTTGCACTCAGTCTGACCAGTTAACCCGTCACTGAGCGGCCTTCCCGCCCGAATGCCAGACGGCAATCGGGCGGGAAGGCGGTTCAGGCCCTCAACGATCTGCGCGAAGGTTGCTTCACCATGAGCTTTTACCTGCTAGTCCTGGGCACTCTGGGTGTCTGGCGCATAACGCACCTGCTCAACCAGGAGGCCGGCCCCGCCGAAGTGTTGACGCGCCTGCGGCGATGGCTTGGATCAGGCCTTTTCGGCCGGTTGCTCGATTGCTTTTATTGCCTCAGCCTTTGGATTGCACTGCCCTTCGCGGCTCTCGTCGGGCACACGTGGTTCGAGCTCTTTCTGCTTTGGCCCGCGCTCTCCGGAGCGGCCATCCTGCTCGAGAAAATGAGCGCGCGAACCCAACTGCTTGCGGCGGAATACTACGAAGAGGAAGCGGAGGAAAAACATGTGCTGCGGTAGAAACGCGAGCCAGATGGCGAGAGTCGCAAATAGGGTTTACATCTCTGCTCGACCAGTCCCACAAACTCCCGAGCGGACCCGGCCGCCAGAGTTCGAATACACGGGGGCCACAGCGCTGACCGTCGTCAGCCCCCTCACCGGGCGCAAGTACCGCTTCGAGCGACCTGGTGCGCGCATGAGCGTCGACCCCATGGATCGGTCATGGATTGCTTTTGTTCCCCATCTCAAGCGCTGCATCTGACTCTGCTTGAATGCGGCTTCGCTGCTGCTGCACGTGCACGAAATTGGACCGGTTTTCCGGTATGACGACTCCGGATGTGAGAGCAAAAACCTCACCGCTATGATGCACTATTTGTCGAGCGGCAACCCCATTGCTGCGCGTCGTGCCATGCGTGTCGACCGCGCGCGTTTACGTTTCATCTTGCTCTTTGCCATGAGAACGGCCTCCAATTGCCGTGGCAAATAGCATGATTCAGCTTTCAATCTCGTACCTATGGCGTTTCCCGTTACATGTCGACCGGTCAATGGACGAGCCTGCAAGTAAGAGTTGAAACCTCAAACAATCCCACGATAGGAAGTCTACGCATGGTAGCCAAGGTCGCCCGGCCTGCGGGCCTGCAATGGACGGCATAGTTTAGGAATTGTGCGCGACTAGATAATGATTCGCCCCCTTGATGTCTGATTGGTGGCGATGTTTCTCCGCTTCTGAGAAGAGTATTTGTCGCTTTCTAAGAGGTCGAACGATACCTTACAAGAATCGCGAGAAGGCGTAGAAGCAAGGAGATCGTGATGTTTTGTGTCCATGCACCTTGGGTTGTGACATAATTTGCTGGCTCACTTCTCGACGGCTTTAGCTGAGTTGGTAAGAGAAAAGAGAGTATTCGAAACCCAATCGGCCCATCTCTTCCCGACCAAAGAGGTCCAATGAGCAACATTAACGGCAAGGTCTACGCAATGAATGCCATCACTCCCATGAAGCCATGGAAGACCTGGATTCTCCGCGGTTTCTTCTTTTTGCTCGGACATATAAAACCTTTACAGAAAGACCTGATCGACTTGTCCTTTATCGAATTCGCGCGATGGGTAGTCTTGCCGCGCAAAGGATTTCCATTCCTCGGCAACAGCCAAGTGAAGGAAGACCTCAAATACGATTACCTGCTGTTCTTCAGCAACTTCAATGGGACATGGAACCAATACATCGACGCCTTCTCCGCGGTTCTGAGCAAAGGCTTGAATCTTGTCTGGCGCTGGAGCGAGAAGTTTCCCGGTTCGGTTCCCGTGACCTCCTTCAAGGAGTACATCGCCCGGGTCCAGTTCGATACCGACTACTACTTCACCGCATATCCCCATGCCACAGCTAATGACATCAAATCAGCGCACATCGTGCAGTCGTCGCTGGATCAACTTAGCCTCGTGGCCGAGCAGTGCAGCCCGCAGCAGTTTGCCGATGCTTATCTACGCTTCGTGCTGCAAGTCCAGTCCCACCTCGGCGAAACAGGCGAAGCTCCAATCGCTGGATAGAGAAGACATCCGTGCCTAACAAAAGCGGCGACGTCTATGGACTTACAATCCTCTCGCCCATCATCGAGGATGAGAAGGCCACGCCCTCCCACGATCTGCAGATTCGTGACTACCTGGCAAAACTCTCAACCCGGGAAGACAGTCCATTCGCGCAAGCTCCCGGCACACACCTTGCCCGACTGGTTGTAATGGATGACGTGATCTACGTTGGCATGCCGGCTTGTGAAGAGCACCTTCAATCGAAGTACCTTGTCTTTGAGTCGAACTGCGATGGCGACTTGGACGGCTATCTCCGCAGCCTTGTCGACACCATACCGGATCATCTCGACGCCATCTGGAAGCACTGTGTCGGCTACCCCGGAGCAGCCAACCGGCAAGCATTCATCGACTATATGAAGGCATGTCAACTCGATACCACGTTCTACTTCGCAGCCGTCAACGACAAGTCCGTCTCCGAGACGCTACGCGCGCTGCAGACTCAGACGGCAGTTGCCGACTTCATCGCAACGCACCAGGGTGCGGATGCCGCCACGCTGCAACGGGAATTCCTTCAGTTCGTGGCGCTTCTCAAATCGCAGCCTCCTCCCCGACCGGGATCCATGGGGCCTCATCGCTATATCAAGACTGGCGGCCGAAATGAGTAAGCTCAACGAGACCGATATTCAGGGCTTTGTTCTGCGCGGCTACGCCTTGCCCGTCGCCCGCTATTTCTTTCTTCACTTTGAAGACGCGAAGCGGGCGCGCAGCCTGATCGCTCGCCTGCTCAGCCATGTTACCACTGGCCAGCGCTGGGACGGAGCAAAGCCGCAGAGCACGGTGAACATCGCATTTACTCATCGCGGCCTTCAGCATCTGGAACTGCCGGACGCTACGCTTCTGGCTTTTCCGGTTGAGTTTCAGCAGGGCATGAAGCATCGCGCGGAAATCCTCGGAGACTCGGGAGTGAATTCCCCCGATCGATGGGACGAGGTCTGGCGCGACGATCGCGTCCACGCGTGGCTCGGCATCAACGGCCTTGCGTTGGAGGCCTTGGACGCCCGCTCAGCGGCTATCATTACCGCGATCAAGGAGACTGGCGGAGTATCCGTGCTCGGCTCCCAGGAAGCCGCTGCCGAAGTCATCGACGGCAAGCCGACAACCAAAGAACATTTCGGCTTTACCGATGGCTTCGGCAATCCCGACTACCTCGGCGTCGAACGCAGTTCCCAGCCTGGACAAGGCAAGCTTTTACCCAATGGAAGGTGGGCGCCTCTGGCAACGGGAGAACTGCTGCTAGGATATGCGGACGAAGCAGGCGAATTGCCTGTCGCACCCGTGCCACACCTTCTCGCCAGCAATGGCACCTTCATGGTCTATCGCAAACTGCATCAGAATCTAGCAACGTTTCGCAACTTTCTCGAGCAACAGGCAACGACCTATGCAGGCGGCAAAGAAAAACTCGCCGCCAAATTTGTCGGTCGCTGGCGAGACGGAACACCGATCGAACTTTCCTGCGACAATCCCGATCCCACCATTGTCGAAGATCCCAATCGCAGCACCAACTTCACCTTCGGCGCAGATGCAGAGGGCACGCGGTGCCCAATGGGAGCGCACATCCGTCGCGTTCATCCACGCGACGCCTTCGGCTTCAATGGCCGGCTCATCAACCGTCGCCGCATTACGCGCAGAGGACTACCGTACGGACGTTTCGCTCCCGAAGGCACACCCGTTTCCGATTCAGAGGAGCGCGGCGTCATCTTCATGGCGTTGAATGCGAGCCTCTCACGCCAGTTTGAATTCGTGCAGCAGCAATGGATTCAATACGGCAACGACGCACGTCTCGGTAATGACAAAGATCTCCTGCTGGGCAATCATGGAGGCCACGGCAGGTTTGTTGTGCAAGGGGATGCGAGCCTTACAAATCCTCCGTTCGTCTGCAGCAATTTGCCGGACTTTGTAGAACTACGTGGCGGGGATTATTTCTTCCTGCCAAGTATCACTGCCTTGGGAATGATCGCAAGGGGCCTCGTCGACCCTCGTTAGATTCCTTGCAAATAGGCATGTGTCTCCGGTATATTCTGCCGGATAAGTCCTGAAAAGTCGGCAATTGTCTAGCGATCCGCGACGCAGCCAACCTTACACGTGTTCGCTTTCAGCCTCACGAGCTGCTCCTCGCGGAATAGTGTCTCGTTCAGGAAAGTGAGCCCTCCTCAATACGTCAATCATCATGAGCGCAACCGGTACTGGCAGAGCGCGCGTCTTCATGCTTCCGCTAGCCACGTGTGGCGCCGTCCCGGCGAGCGGGGCATCGGTCCTTCGATACCGGAAACTCCCATCGCGGATGGGTCTCTTGATCTCTGCCGCGACAGTCTTGCCCAGGGTGGGCATATTGACCAGTGACTAACAATTTACACGGGCGCGTGCTTCATTGCGGGATCGGGGTGGAGTATCACTCATCGAGAACCGGGGCCCTGCTGCATCCAGATGAGGCGGCCGTCGATGAATAACATCATGCGGTTTTCCGGCAGCTTCAACCGGCTATGGGGAAGTGAACTTGAGCTGGCCTACGACTCGCTCGGATCCTGCCGGTTTAACACCTGCCGGCTCCTCGTTGCCTTCAAAAATCACGCCTGCAGCGTTCCGCTCTGAATAACAATATGCTGTGCTGTTCACCTTTGAGCCGGTGCGGTATGAACGGACCTATATAGTCAGTATGTCCTCAACAGGGATGCCCTTACCAAGTGCATTCTTTCCAAACTCCTCAGTGAAATCGTCGTCGCCACGCGGCTTTCCATCCCAGATCCGAACGGCAGTCACAGGATGCTTGAGTTGCTTGGCGAGTGACATGGCTTCACTGATGACTCTGTGGTTCACTTCGGCATAAGCAGCTTTTTGTGACTTTGGCCGAATGATCACCAAGTTGCCCTGGGCCTTCACGTCTTTCAACACCGCGTCGAACAAAGGGCCCCAATCGCCCGGTCGGTCGGTCACGGAGGACGACCTAAACTTCTCTACACTGGATGGCAACACAATTTTGCGGCGTAATCCCATCGCGCCCGCTTCCTCTTGTCCCAGCAGGTCCGCACCGCAGGCAGCGGAACTCACCAGGGCAACGGAACGTTGTGAGATCAGGAATGCGCGAATCCGCTGCCGCACGCGTTCGACGCTCTCAGGCGTAGGTGAAAATCTGTGTTCCTTCGCGTCAATTGCATCGACGCGCCTTCCTGCCAAGGCTATGATCATACCGTTTCCCATCCTCGAACCAATAAGTCTCGCACAGCGTCGTTCTGGCCCGCGATCAAAGGATTCTGGAGGTTGAAAATGCTAGTCCATCCTGAACGTTGGAAATCACTCCGCGCCAGATACGAAGAGGATCAGCCGCACCGAATGTTGGCTCTGGACGGAGGCGGAATTCGTGGCCTTATTACCCTGGGGATCCTCCAGGGGATCGAGAATCTCATTTGGGAGAAAGCCAGAAAGAAACTCCACGAGTATTTCGACTACATTGCCGGGACCAGCACCGGCGCCATCATCGCCGCCGGCCTATCCCGCGGAATGACAACCGCGGAATTGATTCAATTCTATACATCCTTCGGCAAACAGATGTTCGATCCGTCAACCCTCATTGACCGGATTAAATGCCTCTACACAGCCGATCCCCTCAAGGAGCAACTCCAGAAAACGTTCGGCCCCGATACAAGCCTCGATCCGGATGATTTGGAATGCCTGCTACTGGTCGTTACGAAGAACATGACCACCGACTCCGCTTGGCCCATCAGCAGCAATCCGGAGGCCAAGTACAACGATCCTTCCCGCAAGGACTGCAACCTGCAGATCCCGCTCTGGCAACTTGTCCGCGCCAGCACCGCTGCACCCGTGTATTTCCCTCCCGAAGTCCTGCAATGGGACCCGGCAGACCAATCCAAGACCTTCGTTTTCGTCGATGGCGGGGTTACACCCTATAACAATCCCGCATTTCTGCTTTATCGCATGGCCACGGAACCGGCCTACCGACTGAACTGGAAAACGGGGGAAAACAAGTTGCTTTTGATGTCGGTGGGGACCGGAGCCGCGGAGTCGCTTGGGGCTACGGCAGCAGCACCGAATAAGAACATCTTCTCAACAGTCGCCGGCCTTCCTGGAGAGTTGATGTATGGCATTCAGGTGGATCAGGACATCAACTGCCGCACCATCGGCAGGTGCACCTACGGTGCGCATCTCGACAGGGAGATTATGGATCTCTTCCCAAGAGAGTTAAAGGATAGCGCTACTCTCGATGAAGCGTATGAGGCCCCACAGATACCGCTCTCGACGGACCTTGGCCGCCGTTTCCTTTATGCGCGCTACAACGCGGACATCAGTGGCGCGGGGCTGATCACTCTCGGTTTCCCTAATGCAGATCCTGCAAATGTTCAGAAGATGGATGCCGTCCAGAACATTCCGTTGCTCCTGGCAATCGGTCAGGCGGCGGCGAAGAACGTCAAGCCCGAACACTTTGGTTCGTTTCTTTCTTACGCAGGAGAATGAAAGATGGCAAGGGCCTTCATTGTTCGCCCCTTCGGCACGAAGAACGGCATCAACTTCGACGACGTGCAAAAATACCTAATCGGTCCAGCCCTTGCCGCGTGCGACATTCAAGGCGGAACAACCGCGCCGTTCCTTCAGGCTGGAAACATCCGAACGGACATGTTCCAGCAGCTGCTGGTCGCCGACATCGTCCTCGCCGACATCTCGATTCATAATGCCAATGTCTTTTATGAATTGGGAATCCGCCACGCACTGCAGGCCAAGAGGACGATACTTCTCCGGGCGAAGAAGAAGATCGATCCCATGGTGAAGGATCCGCAGTACGAAGTTCCATTCGATCTCCTCACTGACCGCTATTTGGAATACGATGCGGATTCTCCAGGGGATGCCGTTGAATTGCTGACATCATCGCTTCGTCAGACCCTGGCTTCGGAGAAGCCCGACAGCCCCGTCTTTCAAATGCTACCCGATCTCGAAGCGCAGGACCGAACGCGTTTCCTGCCGGTCCCGCAAGCTTTCCGGGAAGATGTTTCGCTGGCGACAACGCGCCGCCAGTTGGGGCTGCTCGGATTGCTTGCTCTCGAAGCAAGCGACTTCTTCTGGGCATCTGAAGGTCTGCGGCTTGTGGGACGCTCTCAATTTGACTTGAAGGCATATCGGCTGGCGAAGCCGACCTGGGAGAAGCTCTATGCATTAAACCCAGAGGATTCAGAAGCGAATCAGCGGCTTGGCACAATCAATCAACGCCTTGGGGATCTCGATTCCTCAGAGCAAGCACTGCAGCGGGTCATCAACTCCAAGACGGCCTCCCATCGAGAGTTGGCGGAAGCGTTTTCGTTAATCGGGCGCAATATTAAGGATCGGTGGCGGTCTTCCTGGCAGTCTCTAGCAGATGCTGACGCGGCGCGGAAAGCACTGGCATCTCCTGATCTTCTGCAGGCTTACCAGAAGTACACGCGCGGTTTTCAGGAGAACCTGGATAGCTTCTACCCCGGCCTGAACGCGCTGAGTCTGCTGGTTCTGCTGATTGATCTTGCAAAGAAAATGCCCGCTACTTGGGAAGCCCGATTTGATACCGAGGCTCAGGCTTCTGCATCTCTCGAGACGCTGGAACTAGAGTGCCAGAAACTCGCGGGTGCGGTGGGTGTCTCTCTCGACGTCGCGAAACAGCGCCTGGAGCAAAGCAACAAACAAGACCGCTGGGTCGATATCAGTTTTGCGGATTTCCTTTTTCTGACCATCGACAAGCCACGAAAGGTTGCCTATGCATATCAGGAGGCGCTGACCGGCGCCCCTGATTTCTATTCCGATTCGGCTCGGCAGCAGCTTGAAATATTCGCGCAATTGGGCGTCAGGACGGAAAATGCTACGAAGGCGATCGAGGCTCTAGCCCCAGGCGGCAAGCCTCCCAAATCAAGCGAACCTGTAGATCGGGTGATTCTATTTACCGGGCACATGATCGACTCGCCCGGTACCGAGCCTCCTCGCTTTTCGGAGTCTCTGCGAGACCGCGCTAGGCAAGCCATTCTTGAAAAAGTTCAGCAGGAGATTGCGCGTACTGCCGGACCGGTGATCGGCGTTGCGAGCGGTGCAAATGGAGGGGACTTGCTCTTTCACGACGTTTGCGAACAGCTTGCGATCGGGCATCGCCTTTTGTTGCCGCTTCCGCCAGACCCGTTCCGCAACGAATCAGTATCGCCAGCAGGTCGTTGGTGGGAGGAACTCTTTGATCGGACCTTAAAAAGTCAACCGGTTCCCGCGTGCCTAAGCGACTCCGAGGATCTTCCCATTTGGCTTTCCGCCAAGAAGGACTATTCAGCCTGGCAACGGGCGAATCTGTGGTTCCTTCAGGAGGCGATCGCGATCGGGGCCGCGCACTTGACTCTGATTGCATTGTGGGATGGTGTAAAGACAGAGGGCATTGGCGGTACGTATCACATGAGAGCTATCGCGCAGGATTTCGGAGCTTCGCTCGTCACCATCTATACGAAAGACCTCGCTGTGCCCGAATAGAGAAGAGAAGAGAGCTTTGAGTCAGCTTGGATCGTCGCAGTCGCCGTTTTTCGTCGTTTCAGACGACGGCCGGTATATCCCAATACCGTGACTGGCCTTTCTTTACGGGTCAGTCGAGTGCAGCTGAGGGCCAAGTGGTTTCAAATTCGGCTTCGGTATTCGACGCAAACACAATCGAGATTCATGGACGGTCAACCGCGCAACGGAAACCAACGGTGTCATCCTCTGCATTGGGCTCTTGCTCGGCCCGGTGAGAGACGCGAATAGACTTGGCATCGCTACCCCAGAATCCTCCACGCACCACAGCCGTCGCGTTGGAAGCCAGCGGCTGGTCAACGTCCGGACCGGTCGCGGGAGAATCAAAATAGTATTTTTTGTAGTAGCGATCCAAAACCCATTCCCTGGCATTTCCAAGCATGTCGTAAAGCCCAAAGGCATTTGGCAGCTTGCCTCCCACGGGATGGGGCGCGTCTCCACTGTTCTCGGCGAACCAGGATACCTTTGAGGGCATTCCATAGTAGGCTTGTGAGCTTCCGGCACGCGCCGCGAATTCCCATTCCGCTTCTGTCGGCAACCGGCCCCCGATTGCGGCACAATACTGTTTCGCCTTTGCCCATTTCAATCCGGTCATGGGAAGAGTTGCGTCACCCGCCGGGAGGTTTAGCTCGCGCTCGGCGGCGAATTTCTTGTAGGCCCCGATCGTCACCTCGGTTCGGCCAAGCCAAAATCCTTTTTCGATGTCTACTGGATGCGCTGGTTTCTCATCATCACTACACTCGCTGTCGCTCGGTGAGCATCCCATCGTGAAGCTTCCGGGCTGGATCCATACGTACTTTTCATTATCAATTGTGTTGAGCCAGGTTTTTAGCTGTGGCTTGGTGTCCCGAGCCACCGAACCGTCTGCTTCGGCGATAGGCGGTGTGGCATGTGGCTTCATCCATCGCTGATATACCGCCGCGCCAATGAGCAAAGCCGTCAACGCAAATGCTCCAACCATCATTGTTCGCCACCTATGCGCTTTAATCGCACGTCGGTCACCCCTACCGGCTTGTGGGTCCAATATCGCTTCTGTTAATCGTTTGATATTCTCGTCAGTACAGCCATCAATGGCGTCCAGCCACTGCGTCAAAGACAAGAAATATTCGAGATCTTCGGGCAGTGAGTCTTTGGAGAGACGAAACGGTATGATTCGCTTTTTGTTGTTGAACGCATGACCTACTTCACTGAGTATGTGAGGCGAGGCAGCGGCCCGCGGAGTTAAGATCAGAACCAAAACCTGCGCGGAAGTAATTGCTTCCACGATCGCTCTCGGATAGTCCACACCGGGGAGGATATTTCGAGGGGCGATCCAGCACGGGATATCTGCTGCTTCGAGAGCACTGCAGACGCGATCCGCGACGGTCCTGTCTTCGGATGAATAACTCAGGAATACTTTAGGTCCCATCTTCAGTCCCAGCCTAGATTATGACCTAAAGGTCATCGTACCGATGGGCCTGCCAATGTCAACTCTCCAAGGAACCAGGGCGATCTTCTCATCTCATCCAGGCTGAAGGCAGTCGATGCCGAAGGAGTCGGAGGAAGCAAAAGTGAAACCGTTCGGAGGGCCAAATCTAGTCCCGGACCAGCAGCCTACGGTGGGCGACGTTGCTGCGAACTCCTTAGTTCTTCCCTACGTTCAGTTGTTACTGGGATTCGTTGGACCCATCGTCGCAGCATATGTAGCTGACAAATGGAATCCAGGGAATTAAGGTGCAGGCTGCGTGGGAGTGCCAGCTACGCAATGGTCAGGCGACAGCGAGGATCGCGCGCCCGAGTGCACCAGTGATCGCGTCTTGCGTGTTGAGGGCGACATTACGGTTGAGCACGTCGAGACTGCTCAAATGGTTGGCAAAGTCCCACGCGAGATTCCGGGCGCTGCAGATATCCCAAAAGGCAAGCAGACGACCGACTTTGCCCGTATCCTGCGCAAGAACGCCAAGTGTGTCCGTGGCCAGCATCGTCAGCGCTGAAGGCATTACGGTGCCCAGCAGAGCATTAACGGATTGGTAATCGGTGAATTCGGGACCATCCTGAGAAGGGCGCACATTCAACTCAGCGTTTGTCGCCAGCAGTGCCAACGCGAGGTCGCGGTTGATGTGGGCATTCATGCCTGCAAGCGCGAACTGAATACGATCAATGCCTGTGCGATCACGCGCCTCAAAGAGTGCGCTCCATGCCGAGGGTACTGGGTTTCCGCCAAAGAACCCCGCGACAGCACCGAAGTAGAGACCGGCGAAAACAACATCAAGACGAGTGAGCCAAACTGGACTCTGCCACGCGCCCCCAGGAGGATGCAGATCGACCTGCTCGGTCACCATCAGATAGAGCCGATTGAACCATTTGAGGCCATCATTTGGTTGCAAGAGCGCATCAACGGCCTGCATTCGTGCGATCACGTCCGGGATTGTCGCGTGCACAGGCGCATTCACGAGGTCGTACAGCGGGCGATTTCCAGTCGTCAAAGTGGAAGTGACCATGAGAGATCTTCGGGGGCAACCGGCATCAGTATATGCGACTCCAGGGTCGGAACACGATTTAACCGGGACCCGCAGATCGAGGCGAGTCGGACCGTGAGCGCACTGGCTTCAATACTCTGTTTGAGAATTGACAGGGGGGAGCCAGTTACTCTCGTGCTCGCATTGGAACCGTGCGCTACGTCTAGGCTTTCGTGTTTGACCGCCTGGTTCTCGCTCGAGTCGTCTTCGCAGGCTTCTTTGCTGCTTTACTTCGTCTTTTGTTAGAAGCCTTAGTGCCTGCAGTCGAAGCCGCCAACAGCGGAATCAGCTTGCTCGCGATCGGGGAACCAAGCCCGGTGCAGGCGTCCCATCCCGGCCCTGCTGAAAAGGCCCCATTGTTGCCTTGAGTGACATCGTTGAATGCCGAAGCGGCCTTTGCTGCGTAGATGGCCGGTTGAATGAAACCGACCTTGCTACCTAGCTGCTGGTTCGCCACCGCCACCAGTCCGGCCCACAGCGGAGCCACCGCACTGGTACCGCCAATCACAGATGTTTGGCCATCTACACGAACCGTATACCCCGTGGTGGGATCGGCATCGCCACAAACATCCGGCACGCCACGGCCTCCCGTCTTGCCGCTCGGTCCGGGAACCTTCGCATTCGCCTGCCATCCGGGCAGAGCGAAGACATTGCTGACTCCGCCGCCGGTTGCACCTTCCTGGTTGGCCAGCTCGTTCCACACAACTTCTGAGACGACCGTCGCCCCGTTGGCATCGAGCTTTGTTCCTCCACACGCCAGAACGTGAGGACTCGATGCAGGAAAGTCGACGTTGTTGCCCTTCCCTCCATCCGTCGCTCCATCGTCTCCCGCAGCGGCTGTAATCGTGATGCCGAGAGCCGCCGCCGACTGACAGGCTGCATCCAATGCCGTTAGCGACTGTTGCGTCCAGGTTGATTCCGGCCCTCCCCAACTGATCGAAAGCACACTCGGCTTGTTCGTCGTGTCATGCACTGCTGTCGTGATCGCGTCGATGAAACCCTGGTCTGTATTCGGCGCGAAGTACACGGCAACCTTGGCTCCCGGAGCCACCGAAGCAGCGACCTCGATATCCAGCATCACTTCTCCGTCGGAGCTGTTGGCTTTCGATGGCTTGTTCTTCCCGCCATCGACCGGAACGGAAGTGATTGCCGGAGCAGCGAGCCCAAGTGTCTTGAAATAGGCAGTGAGGTCGGCCTGCCTATATCCTCCACCGAGCTCAAGGATCCCGATGGTTTGACCAGCTCCGCTCGCCTTCGCGGGCCAATGGTAGGCGGTCGCCACTTGAGGAGGAGTGTAACTGGACGGCGCCGCGGCTTGACTCTTGCTGAGACGAAAATGTGGCTTTGCCTGGGGCCGGTTGTCGAGGCCGAGCACCGCCTCGACGACTCCCGTCAACGACGACGGCAGGTGAATTCCACCCTCGCGCACCCGATACTCGGCGCCATTGATCGTCTTCTGGTTTAGCTCCACGCCAAACGCCTTTTGAATGTCCGCCGCAGTTCCGGTCAGATGTAGCGTCCTGCGCAATGCCGAATTCGCATCGGCTTCGACTTTGAGGTGGAATTCCCGAGCAAATGCACGAACAAGCTTGAATGCGTCGGCATCGGCGGAATGATGCTTTCTGAATTCGCCCGGGGTCACGCGAACGGGCCCGCTCGCCCTCCCGCCGCCCCGATTGATCTTCAAAGGCTCTTTCCGTTTCACGATGACCGACACTGTCACTTTGGACTTGGCTGGGGTCGCTCTCACGTGAACGGATTCGGGAGGAGGAGCTTTTTCGCTTCCTGCGAGGATCTCTCGTGGCTGCTCTGCAAATTTCGGAGTCTTCGTAGAAATGGATTGAGTGCGAATAGATCTTGCCATCATCAACCTCCTTCAGGTTCCTGCCGCTCAGCCGAAGAGGCTGGCCCGATTGACTCTACATCTTTATTGAACGCGCGGGGACAACAAGCCAATCAAACACTCAGCGGCCCGCGCTTGAAATCAACTGGGGTGAAATACTTCAAAGGAACGACAGTTGTAACGGAAACTGATGCTGGGGTCATTTTCGATCAGTGGGCTTGAATGCGGAGATTGCAAATCTGGGGAAGTGAAGCCCTATCGAATCGGAAGTATCCTGCATCGGCGCGTGGTTGTCAATTGAATTCGGAGCGGGAAGTGCGAATCGTGCGGCCGTCCCATGAACACAGAATCGATCTTTATGTGACTGCTTACAGGGAGCCGCATTGAATTAACCTCGGCACCCATTTGATGACTCGCACGCCGCTTGAGACAACGAGATAATGTGTTGCGGAACCGTCCGCAAGCACGATAGACTCGCCCCGCACCGACAGTGCAAAGTCTTTCGAAAACAATCTCGCAGAAGGCAAAATACCATGAGCAAGAAGATTATTTTGTGCGCCGACGGCACCTGGAATACGCCACATGGTCCCTCGGAGTTACCCGAAGATACGAACGTTCGGAAGATTTACCTGCTCTTGTCAGACGATCCATCGCAGTTGAAGTACTACGACAGCGGCGTCGGGACGGACGGCACTCCCTTTGAACACTTCTTCGGTGGAACGATGGGTGAGGGCCTCTTTCAGAAGGTCCAGGACGGCTATGGGTTCCTGTCGTATGTATGGGATCCGGGCGATGAGATCTTCATCTTCGGATTTAGCCGCGGCGCATACACGGCGCGCAGTCTTGGCGGCATGATTGCTCTTTTCGGTGTGCCAACCAAGAACCTTGACAATCAGACCGTTCGAAGTATTTTCAACGCGTACCGCTTGACTGACCATGCACAGCGCCTGGCCGCGAAAGCGTCCCTGGCCGGCCAATACGGTCTTACCGATGTTCATGTTCGCATGGTTGGCGTTTGGGACACGGTGGGGGCTCTCGGCATACCAGGTCACTTGTTCAGCAACTTCGATCAGGCAAAATACGGATTCCTCGATACGACATTGAACCCTTGCATTGAGAATGCTTACCACGCAATTTCAATCGACGAGCGGCGAGCTTCCTTTTTGCCGACCCTGTGGACTGGGTCTGACGGTGCCCCACGTGCCAACGACTCACAACTCCAGCAGGTATGGTTTCCTGGCGTGCATTGCGATGTGGGCGGCAGCTACACAGAAAACCAGCTTTCCAACATCACGCTCCGATGGATGGTTGACAATGCCAAGGCCTGCGGCCTCATCTTCGATGAAACCGCTCTCGCCACCTGTCTGAGCCCCAAACCATTCAACCCTTTGGGCCCGGCTCACGATGAGTGGAAACTTATTCCCTGGGGCCTGCCGGAACATCGCACAGTACCGACGAACGCAGTCCTGTCTAATACAGTCAAGTTGCGTATTGCGGGGATGCCACAGTATCGGCCAGTGAATCTTACTGGTCAATCCGCCGATAGCTACCAACAGTTCAAGGTGATTCCAGACGACGAACTATGATCGCGCACGATTCGGAGCGCCTGATTCACGATCTTCTTCCTAGAAATGCAGACCGCGCGGACTTGCCTGATGCCTGCCACGCTTTCATAGTCTCGTAGACGATCGTCGTTCCATAGGTCACGGCAATCCATACCATCACCGCCTCAATCGGCAGTCCTGACCAAGCTCCGATAAAGATGCCCATCATCTCCCTCTGCTGATACCCCCACCATTGATAGGGCACAGCCAGTGTCGCCTCCCAGAACAGACTGATCAGGAGAATCATGAAGATTGTTAGGCTAAATGCACGCCAGTTGATGAATCGGCGTGCAGAATGGAAAAGACTTGCTGACGGAACCATGCCACCGATGACGAGCACGGTAAAGTAACCTGGAAATCCGTCTGAAGAAGGGGAGTGCAGCTTCTTGTATAGAATACCAACCGCAATCAAGGCCAACCCGACAAACAAAGAGGCAGGATGGAACTTGAGGAGTCGTTCAATCTGTCCCCCTTCGCCACCACGTTGTTGCACGTTGTAAGCGGCCATCCAGTATTCATCGAGCCAGACATACAAAAGAAGGACCGCAAGGAATCCTGTGAAGTAGAAGACATATTCCTCTACCGGTACAGTACCTCCGATGGCCGGTGCGCCCAATCCGATCGTTGCGCCAGAGTTTTTGAATTCAAAGAAGCGGTGGGCAAAGAAAAAATCGAGCCCAAAGCCGATCGGCACCAGAATCCATATCGTTCTCCAAAATGCACGCTTGGGAATCCTTACCTGTTCGCTCGGAAGAAACCATCCTCCGATGACCAGAATCGGGATGATGAACAGCAGCAGGCTCCAGCTATAGCCGAAAGGAGTGGGATTGGAGCTGGCGATCAATATGGTTGCCGGAACTTGCACGGTGTGCAAAGTAATGCCGACTGGAATGGCGACGATTGCGAGCATGACCGCGACGATCCGAGCGCTCGTCGTCGGGTTGGGAGACTGATCTTGCATTGGTTTGGATCCGCAGCGGAGCCTTCCTTCGATTCGGAGACTCCACTTTCCTTTCTCTCCGTCACCCTCGGACCTTGAGATGATGTGAGTTCGCGACCCATCGCTGGGAATTCGCATGAATACGGAATTGGAATTTTATGCCGACTCCGCCGAGGCATCACTGGTGTCGAATAGCGCCGCCTCTGCCTGCCTTCGCCGCAGCAGTCCAGCCACGACAGCGCCACCGGCGCGATCCCAAAGATCAAACTGCGCTGCGGCGCTTGTAAAGTTTCCAGCATTCAAGTTACGCAGCATCGTTGATCCCTTGAAAGCCCCCGCGCCGAGATTGAAGACGAAATCGACGAGCGCATCGAATTCCTGCTGGGTGAGCTTGACCGTGACAACAGCGTTGACGCAGGCTGCCGCAATGCTCACATCCTGCGCCAGCAGGGCTTGCGCCTGAGCGAGGGTTATGGTTCGCCCCGCAGCGACGTCGGGCCCAGTGTGACCATAGCCGATCGTCCAAACGCCGACTTGATCCTGATAGGCGTTGGAACTGAAGCCTTCAAATTTCTCAGTCAACGACAGGCCGTTGACGCTGTAGGTCAGGTTGTTTGTCTCCATACTAGACCTCCTTGGTGTACCAGTGCACCGTATTCCATCGAGAAGGGGACGGGCACCCCTAAGAAACTCCGCTCTCATCCAGATCGGAGCGCTCATTTAGAGTCAGACCGAATTTCGGAGGCTTTCTTGGCTGCATTCCTAGGCCGACAAGAGATTCGCGAAGAACGGATTCAACATGCGGCGAGTCGGATCCATGGTCCGAACTGCCGAGGAAAACTGAAGCCAGCGCTGCCCATAGGCTGCCTGAACGTTTGCCTGCGTCACGAAGGGGCTCTGGTTCAGCAGGGGGATGCCATCTCGCTGCGATGCGAAATCATTAAATTTCTGTAGAAACGCGTGCCAGGCAGGAACGTCGGTAGGGGCATGAATGGGATCTATGGAGAAAATCTCCTGGTCCTGTGTGTAAGACAACAGCGAACCGGAATCCTGCCGAATATGGTAAGCGCCCAGAGGCATGTTGCAGCGGAAGCCAGTATCTTTGAAGTATTGATCGGTGAAATCGAGATAAGCCCGTATCGTCGTCAGCCACTGCGAGCGCGGAAAAGCCCAGAACGTGAAGGCGTATCTGGAATTCGTAGGCGTGTTGTGATAATCGATGATCTTGTCGGGGGCGAGCAGCGTGACCCCTCCGGAGAGATGAAGCTCCGCGTAGAGTAGCTTTGCGGCATCGAAGTCTCCCTGTTGAGCGGCGTTGCGTAGACTTGGATCCTCAATGAATCGATCAATGAGCTGGCCGACATGGGCGGCCTCATAACTCCAGAGCAAACGGCGAGCGTCGGCCAACAGAGACGAAAGGATCCCGGGCTCGGCGATACGATAGCGCTGCTGGAAAATCGCAGTCCTGCCTATCGTCCAGCAGATCAATCCTTCCGAGGTGTCCAGGAGATTGTCTACTTCCGCTTGCGTGAGTTGGTCTATCGGGCGCGGTAGATAAGTGAAGTGAAGCGCCTCGATGGGCTTTATATGCAGGGTAACTTCGTAAACGATGCCACAGAGGCCATAGCTCGATCGCATCGTGTGTAAAAGGTCGGGGTTGTCTGTTGCGGAGGCTTCGGCAAGGTCGCCAGCCGGGGTCACCCACTTGATCTGAGTGACGTAGGAACTAACTTGACCGAATTCAATCCCGTCGAGTGCGTCTTTGCTGTGGCAACAGGCTGCAGAGCCGAGCGTCATGTTGCCAATCTCGATATTGAGCATCATCTGCAGACTCTGCGCGCGCAAAGCTTTTGATGCGTCTATGATTTGCATTCCGGCCTGAGCGGTAAACGTCAGATTGGTTTTGTCGATTGCGACAACCTGCGCCATTTTTGACAGGTTGACGATCGTGCCATCTGATGAAGCGCAGGGTGTCAGAGAGTGGTAGTTTCCCATGGCTCGTACTGGGCTCGGAAAGCGCACAGCGTCGCGCAGAATCGCCTGAATCTCAGAAACCGTTTGCGGGTACGCGAGTTGTTGGGGAGAGGCAGTGATGCTGCCATCGTAGTTCACAACCTGATTGGCCATAGGGGACTTCCCTCCAAACGATTTGCCGGGAATCTCACCTTTAGTCTTGAGAAATCGATGATGCTTTCGTGGACGAGGGCAGTGTCGATCCGTCTTGATTTCCAAACATCCAATCGTATTCTGAGATGTGCCGCACATCGTTGCAATAGTCCCGAAGCGCCATCATCACGAAGGCTCCCTCCGCACAAAGGAACATTCCCAGATACAACAGCTGTAACTCTACGGAGTCGGGAATCGCCATATCTTGACTCGCATTACCAAGAGCTTGCGCCCGAGTTATCGCAGAATTTGCCTTGGACATAATTCCCAAGGATGTATCGAGCGTGTTCGCATAGCCGATGTAGCAACCGACACTGCCCAAAATGAGAACCAACGGCAAAAGGTTGAAAATCCATCGGAATCCGTGCGCGATGCTCCCAAGCGCGATGGTCCTGCGAACGTAGAAGATCCAGGCGAGCAACAAAAAGCCCAGGACGCCCGCCATCGTGGCGAGAGGCTTTCTCTGCGACTCAAAGGTGGGCAAAACATTCAGCGCAGTAAGTAAAGGTGCAAGAGCGGCGGTCACAACCGGCATGATTCCCATGTAGCTCTTGAATACATTTGCAAAGATCGAGAGGCGGTTCTCCTGCGCTGTTTGAATATCGGTAGCCATGACCTCCTCCATCACTCAATTCGATCAATGGGGCCCGGACTTACGAATCATTCGATTGCCCTGGTCGCAGCTGGGGAGATGCGATCAAGGTTACTCTTCTATTTGTTTGTCAGCTCCCCATCCGAAGATTTTGTTGGAAAATCCCAGACAAACTCGAGCACCTTGCTGACCGTCTGAAGCGGAACGGGCTCGCGACTGAGCCGCAGCTCGATTAGAGTCGTCGTAAAAGGATGAAACAGGGACGCCGCACTATCTCCGAGGTCTCCGATGTTCAGGACCACCGGTGCAGTATCGATGTTCATTGGTTGGCCCTCGCCAGCGAGAGACGTTGCAGGCTGTTGATCCGGCTGCAAGTCCTTGTATCCTTGATAGCCGATAATCTGTGTGCCCGAAGAGGCATGCACGCGAATCTTAATCTGACTGGATTCCGCGGAAATGCCTTGTGGCAGCCGGATGTGGAAACAGCGATAGCTGGGGTCCGCCCTATAAACGTGCACATCCGTATACATCTCCTGAAAAGGAACATCCTGACCGCTCTCTGAACGAAGCACATCAAGCAAGTAATCTGAGACTCCGTCCCCGCGCTCATCAATCGCATGGACGACAAACTGTTGCCATCCCTCGAGCGGCTTGTCAGAATCCGTGCCGAATAAGTGTCCGAAGAACCTGTGAACTTCCTCGCCAAGCGTTGAAGTACCCGCACCTGGATTGACGAGCATTTTCTGCTTGCCTTTCTCACCGTACGAACGCGCCTTCGCCAGCCAGTCATCGAAAGTGCTGGCCACGGCGTTACTCTGTCCTCCAACATTTCCAACGCTGAGAAAATCGGCGATCAGATCGACCATGTCAGGGTCCGGGTCAGAGAGGATTGTCGCATGACTCCTTCCTTCCACTGCGATGATGGGGACGTCCAATCGGTCGTCCGCCCAGGGCGTGATATTCAGTCGGCGCACGGCAGGCTTACCATCAGCGTCTTTTGGGAAGCGCGTGAGATCAACGGTGATCTTGCGGGTATTGAGGCCGCAGCCGGACCATCGGACTGTGCCATCCGTTCCCGGATCATTCGCGACGCTCGCTAGTCCGGTGTAGGGAGAATTGCCAATGAAGATTCCAACGTAAGGAGTATCCGCGCTCTTGCCGTAATACGGCTCCGTGCCCAACAGATCAAAATGCGCTAACTCCCACGTAAATTTGCTTCCTAATTCAAGCCCGTCGAGGACAGCATCGCCAGCATTTAGAAAATCGGGCCCAAGTTCGCGATTTCCCTTTACCAGCGCACCTAACCACGTGCGTCCCTTATGTGCCTGGGGCGAGCCCCAGGTCGCGGGGGCAATGCCAATCAAATGCTTCAGTCGGCTGAGACGAGAATTCCCTGTCCGGTTGTCGGTACCGTAGTTAGTGAGCCACGAGCGAAGCACGAGCATTCCCGTCGAGTGCACGATTGCGTCGAACTCGCATGATTGCATCTCGTACTTCGCGTTCAGTTGCGGATCAAAGCGAAAAGCTCGGTCTAGTCCTTCGGCTATGTCTTTGATCGTGATCTCGTTATTCAGCGAAATATAGGAGCAGATGTCGAGGTAACTTATGTCGATGCCCAGGTTCTTCAATTTTGAGTTGGCTAGAAGTGCGTCACGAAGGGGATGGAATGCCTTGTCGTCTGCAGAGTAACCATGGATGAACACCAGAGGGCGTGGATTCATGAGGGGAATTGCCTTTCCCGGCGCGAAGAGAAGTGAGCAGAAGTCTAATGGACCTTGAAGTTGCTGCCAAGCTAAAACTTTATTGTGTTTGCAATTTGATAACGGGTAACCATTTGAAGCGCGCAGAACATGCCAAGAGGAATGAACGACCATTCAAACGGAAGTCGGCATCCGGCTCCAGCATTTCGATCTCCAGTGCCATCTTTCCATTGACAAACACCCAATCCGCTGCCATATTGGCTGAACTTCAATCGGCGCCTCCCAAGATTCATTCTGCGCCGACCCCAGCAGAACATTCCGAAGTATCGAGGAGGGCGAACGATGGCGTATACCACGCCGCAACTTCTTTCGATGTCTCAAGAAGACCTTGACGGCCTGTTCTCCAACAGTCCGTCTGGCGACATCCCCAACGGCGAAGCACAGGGAACTGCAATCATCGCTCCGGGCACAAAGTACAGCCCAGAGATCGCGTCGCTGATCAATATTTTTGTTTGGGAGGGAAAAACTTTTGACGCCGCGCACGGAACGCTGCGAAATCGAATCCTCGCCTTTGGACTGAACGCGATTGTTGCGGAGGTCTATAAGGCCGCGAGTTGGTTCGATAACAAGGAATGCATCGTGCTCGATTATTCGAAGACATCGCTCGTTGCCGAACACGTTCGCGACGAAATCCGCCAGATCGGTCCTGGGGTCTTCCTGGGCATTGTGTATTGGGACAAAAGCAAGACCATTCACTTTGCGCTGCAATTTCCGCCTGCATGACAGTCCTTTCCAACCCTGATCGTCCGATACCCAAGACCAACACGGGCTCAACGCTCTTGAATTGGCTGGGCGATACATCGATATCTCTGGTGCATCTTGAAAGAAGGTTCGATCCGTTCGTTCGCCCATTGTTCGACGCGATTCTTCGCGATCCCCTTGCGAGCCTCGCCACCGCAATCATCAACGCGAGACGGTCCAACGAAGGCCTGCAAATTGCGGAGGAAAAGCGGCTCCCGGATGAAGAGGCATACGTCGACTCAGTGATCAAGAGCTTCGAAGAGCAGATGAGTCTGCTTTGGAAGCCCGGACGATTCGAGCGAGGCGGAAATACGAAGACGCATGGCATCGTGAGGGCAGAATTTAGTGTTCACGACAATCTCCCTGCAGAATTGCGTCATGGCATCTACGCTCAGCCGCGCACGTATCCCGCATGGGTGCGCTTCTCGGGGCCTGGGCCATACATTACCCCGGATATCGACGATGTCGGATTCATGAGCATCGGCATCAAGTTGATGCGAGTGCCGGGACCGAAGCTGATGGACGAAGAAAAGTTCACCCAGGATCTGTTTGCCGTCTCCACTCCAACCTTCGTTACGCCGGACATTATCGCGAATGCGCAGTTACAAGTGGAGAGCTTGAAGAACGCGACAATCTTTTACTTCGTCAATCTTCATCGCCACCATGTACTGGATCTCATCATGCAATCTCTTTGGATCAAAACGCAGAGCGGTCCATTTGAGGCTCCCTATTTCAGCTGCGTTCCTTATCTCCTGGGTGAAGGCCGGGCGATGCAATACTCGGTATGGCCGAGATCGAAACACCGCACGCCGATTCCCCGCCTTCCTTTTCGCCCGCCCAACGATTACCTGCGCGAATCCATGGTGGCCACCCTCGGACGGGAAGATGTCGAACTCGACATTCGCTTGCAATTGCAAACGGATGCACACCTCATGCCCCTTGAGAACAATGCAGTGCTCTGGCCTGAAAGGCTTTCACCGCGAATCACGGTGGCCACATTGCGCATTCCTCAACAGAAATTCGATTCGCCGGCGCAACTAGATTTTGCTAAGCGGCTTTCCTACAATCCTTGGCACTGTCTTGCAGAACATCGCCCCTTGGGCAACCAGAATCGAGCGCGCCGCCGCATGTACCTCACGCTGGCAACCTTGCGGCAAACTATGAATGCAACACCCCACTACGAGCCGACCGGTGATGAGGTCTTTGATTAAGCTGCAATGACGCCCCAATCCAGCTTCATGATTCTGGCCATGATCATTCCATCGCGCGAGGCGGAACTGCGTCGATTGCTCGCCTCGATGGATAGAGTTCCGGGGCTCCTGGATCCTCTCAATGCAGTCATCCCCTTCGGACGATTCGCCCGCCTGCATTTCGCACGCATCGTGATCCTCGATGATCAGACCTTGGATGACATCACGGTTTACGGCATGCCGCGAGTAAACTATCCCACTTATCTTGCGATTCTCGGAGATTGCGATGGCGGAATCGAGGACCTCCTTGGGGATTTGGTGAAACAGGCCGGAGATGGATTGAGAAGCATCTTTGCACACTGCGAAGGATACGCTACGGGAATCAACCTCCTGGCCTGGATGAAGGCGCACAGTGTGGCCACTACAGCCAACTATGTGAATTGGATTGGACGAACGGTCCAACAAGTGAACGAGGAGGAAATGCTGAGGCAGGCACTCGAGAAGTTCATTCAAGGAAACGCGGATTCACTGCGCGGGATTCCGCAAAGGCAGGTTCGGGAGGCAATGAAGGAATTCGTCGCGAAGGAGGCCCAAGCTGGGCGTGTCACGTTGACACCTCCTTCCCCCACACCTCTTGGATGGCGAATTCGAAACTTTCTTCATCTTCTGGGCGTGCCGATCCTGCTCCTGATCCTGTCTCCGTTCCTTCTGTTCGCACTTCCTCTCTTCCTCTTTCAACTCAGGAGATGTGAGAAATCCGATGCTGAGATTACCCCTCGCGTCAATCCAGATCACGCGAACCTGCTCTCCTCCCTTGAAGACCACGGCGTGACAAACCAGTTCAGCGCGATGGGCAGCCTAAAACCGGGATTGTTTCGACGCCTGACCATGATTTTTGTTCTTAGCGCGATCGACTACACGGCAAGGCACGTATTTAATCGTGGACGGCTCGCCCGTGTGACATCGATTCAGTTCGCGCGCTGGGTTTTTCTGGATGGCAAGAAGCGGGTGATCTTTGCCAGCAATTACGACGGCAGTCTCGAGAGCTATATGGACGATTTTATAAACAAAGTCGGCTTCGGACTGAATGTTGTCTTCAGCAATGGGATTGGCTATCCGCGGACCAACTGGCTTCTCCTCGATGGTGCGAAGGACGAGCAGAAATTCAAGGACTATCTTCGGCGGCATCAGATGCCGACGCAAGCCTGGTACAACGCGCACCCTGGTCTGACGGCTCTTGATAAGTGGCGCAACGCGCAAATCCGAGAGGGACTCGAACAGCAATTCATGACAGACACCGAGATACGGGGCTGGCTGCGGCTTTTCTAAGAGACCGGGGGCCGACAGGATCACTGATGAATGAACATGCGCGGCGGAAAGCCACGACGGCGAATCGCGAACCGCGTCGATCGACGGGAGGGACATGAGCGCAGAACCAATAAACTTTAGCGACATTCAAGGCCTCGTTCGCTTCGGATACAACGCGCTCACTGAAGCATCGTTCCTGCTGCTGAAGATCAGTGACGCCGCGGCCGCGCGCGCATGGCTCATGGACGCGCCGGTATCGACGGCAGAAGAACTGAGTCGGCCTCCACTGACGGCGCTGCAGGTAGCCTTCACTTGCAAGGGGCTACACGCGCTCGGCGTCGCAGAAGAATTGCTTGCGGGATTCTCAGCCGAGTTTCAATCCGGCATGACGGGACAGGAAAGCCGCTCTCAAAGGCTTGGGGATGTCGGCGCCAACTCGCCGGAATCTTGGCGATGGGGTCGGGCGGGAAACGTCCCTCACGTGTTGCTGATGATCTATGCCCAGCCGGGCCAACTCGAAGGGTGGACACGAACCATTCGAAGCGCGGCGTGGAGCGCGGCGTTCGAAGTACTGGATTGCTTGTCGACATCGAACCTGGGAGGCAAGGAGCCTTTCGGATTCAACGACGGAATAAGCCAGCCCACGCTGGACTGGAGGCGGCAACGCGCTGGCGGCGGGCACGAACTCGAATATGGGAACCTCTTGTCCCTCGGCGAATTCCTGCTCGGGTATCCCAACGAATATGGCAAGTACACCGATCGACCCCTCGTTTCCCCGGACGCGCCTTCAAGTTCCGTTCTACCTTTTGCAGAGGACCAGCCGAACAAGCGCGACTTCGGGCGCAACGGGACCTTTCTGGTTTTCAGGCAATTGCAGCAGGATGTGCGCGGCTTCTGGCGGTTTGCGGACAAGCAGACTTATTCAGATCCTCTGGCCCGACAGAGTCTTGCCGAATCCATGGTAGGTCGCAGGATGGATGGCACGCCCCTTCTGCCCGTGAGCTCGCAGTCCATCGAAGGCATTGACAAGAAGTCTGCGGCACAAAATCAATTCACCTATGATTCAGACAGCAGTGGCGTTCTTTGTCCATTCGGCGCGCATATCCGCCGCGCGAATCCGCGTAATGCCGACCTGCCGGCATCGAACGGCTTGTTCGGACAGATGTTTCACATGCTCGGCTTTGGCAACGCAAGTTATCGTGACGATGTGATTGCCTCGACTCGGTTTCATCGCATGATTCGCCGCGGACGAGAGTATGGGCCGAGACTCACTCCAGAAGAGGCGGCGGGAGATGATCCAGACACAGCGGAACATGGAATTCACTTTATTTGCATCGCCGCCAATATCCTGCGGCAGTTCGAATTCGTGCAGAACTCATGGATGATGAACACGAAATTCGATGCGCTGACCGAGCAAAGTGATCCACTCCTGGGGCATCGCGAGGGGATCGCCGGATGCCCCTTCACCAACACTTTTTCTCTATCGCAGCAAGAAGGAGTACGAACCCGCATCATGGATGTGCCTCAATTTGTGACCGTGCGCGGGGGCGCATACTTCTTCCTTCCCAGTATCAACGCATTGCGTTATCTGGCAAAAATGGACTGTCAGTCTTAGTGGGCTTGGACAAAAGACCGATCGTTGATTGGCAGGAGAAAAATGAAGAGAATTCGCATTCCCGGAATCGTCGATATCGTTTCTTCAGACAATGCTGCGGAGATCGAGGTCTTGGCGCAGGATCTGAAGCTCGATCGCGCGTATGCGGATCGTTCGATTCCAGTGAACGGAAAGATTCTTCAGCGCGTGCAGGATACGTTGCAAATCGGAGGGAAGCCTTTTCCAACCGTTGCACCCCGGTGCGCGGAAGGTCGCGCCACAGCGCAGGATGCTCTCTGGAAGCGTCTCAACGCGATGGCTCCAGCATATGCGGCGGGGCCGGATAAACTCGAGAGTCTCGCAGCTTTTGTGCGTGGTGAGGGATCGGCCGAAATGTGCGGACCGCTGGTTCAACAAGTAGTGGGCACTCTGTTTGCGCCGAACTTCAAGGCTACAGAGGACAGCTGGAATGCTGCACTGGTGCTCGATCAAGCGCCGCGAACCATGAACCTGGCACTCCTGGTCTGGTGGGCGCTGACGAAAAAGGTCGATCGCGCAAAGCAGCTTCTGTCTGACATGGTAGGCGGGGATCTGGCCGCAGTTCATGCCATTGGCGTTGCGCTCCACAATATCGTGAGCGGTGTCAATTTGATGCGAGAACTCTACAGCGATCCCTCAAGCCGAACGGCTTTGTCGCCCGAAGTGGCCGGCAACCGATGCCTTTTTGCTCCGACGACCGTGCTCCGCCAGCCGACCGACACAGACAGTTCCGCAAACGGCGAGCTTGCGACTGGGACGCTCGTGCTTCTGAATCTCCAGGCTGCGAATGCGAAGACGCCGAACGCGCATTTGGCATTCCTTCGAAAGACATGGAGTCAGTGTCCGGCGGAACAGTGGGTTCCCGCGTTACTCGAAGGGATTTGGCTTCGGGCGTGCAATCCTCAAGAACAAGGTAAAAGCGCTGCCGGCTCTAGGAGCTAGGGCGCTTGAAAATCCGAGTCCTCCCAGAATCGCTCTCGCAATTCCAGTTCCGACAGATTGCCCCGATGAAACTGCGAACGAGATTACTCTCGATTTGAGCAACGGAAAAAACTCTTGACAATGTTGATCCACCTTGACAGATTCTTTAGATGCCGTTTCAAAGTGCCCCAGGCAGCCGGCTTCTCCCTCATCTGTAAAGTGTGCCGGGTTATGCGTTTCGTTTGCCAGGGTCCAAATCATTCGTTGGAAAACACGACTCGTAGGAATACGGACTTGCGCTGCGTGTCGAATCGATGCGCATTGTAAGTTCTTCCCTGTTGTTCACCATTCGGTCGAGTCAAGTCGATTCGTTCGACGCCTCCACCAAGGGCCGGTGAATCTGCTGTTGAAAAAAGCCTCTCCCAAAAGGGGCAATGCAGAAGGAGTTTTCCCCAGAGATACGATATGGGTTCCAGAGGAATTCGTATGTTTCTGTCACTTTCTCGGGAGCGGCTGGTTAACCGAGTGGTACGACTCAATCGAAGTCGCAATTAGTTCTCGGAAGACATGCGACAGATTTAGTCTTTCTCTCTTTTCTCGGCGGCGTAATGCCTCATTCAAGACCGTCCCACTGAAGCTCGGAGGAGTTAGGATGTCGCGAATTCCCGCACCTATCATTCTGGCCGCCGCGTGCATTCTCACGGTGCAATCCGTTCTCGCCTGGGGCCAAAGCACGTCGCAGGCGCCCTCAGGCAAAGAGTTGGAAGCAAAATCGCTTCAGGCCTGTGCGCAAGCGGTGATTGGCCAACTCGCTCTGCTGAAGATTCCGGATGCGCGTGGCCTCCGATTTCAAGGCAAAGTCTCCCAAGCATCGGCCCTTTGCCGTGGGGGTGAACAGGCCTTGCAATTCCGCGGGACTCCCTGGGTGGACTGGTCCAACTACTGGGGCACTGGGGACATGACATCGCTGCCGACGGGTTTTCTTTCATCAAGTCTTCCGGCTCAGCGTGGCGTCGCCGGAGCGCTTTTGGACTTAGAGTTGCAGAGGGTTGAACTGATCAAGTTCAATCTCTTCGATAACTCAGGAACTTATGCCCAATACGTAGAGGGTCGAGACGGAGTCGGCGGCTCCGCTCTGAAGGTATGGCCGGAGATGAGACTCGCGTCCACTAATCCGGCCTATAGCGCCGTGGGTGGCGATGGACCGCAGGTATGCAAGGGAGATCTGATTCGCTGGCGCACAGTCACGGGAATTTGCAACGACGTTCTGAATCCCGCCATGGGTTCGTCTGGCATGCTATTCGCGCGGAATGTAGAGCTCGATACATCCTTTCCAGATCTTGGGTTGAACGAATTGACGCGCAATCGGCACGGAGACCGGCTTTCTCTCCTGGAGCCGGATCCTCAGGTAATCAGCCGCCGCCTTTTTACGCGCATCCAATCCGACCCTTCAAAGTGCCAGCAAGGGTATGGTTTGCCGGGGGACTCGAAGGACGCGAATTGCGATTACAAGAAGGCGCCGTTTTTCAACGTGCTCGCGGCGTATTGGATCCAATTCATGACACATGATTGGTTCTCGCATCTCGAAGAAGGACACAATCAGGCTGAATACATGAAGGTGGGCTGCGAGACAAAGCTGGTAAACAACGTCGAGCAGCCGCTCACTCCCGAGGACATCGAGCAGTTAGGTTGCCGCCCCGATGACAGGATCGACAAGGGCTATGTCGCCCAGGACTCCGCGCCCGATACATTTACTTTTGGCGGGAAATCTTATCTGGTGCGCGCACCAAAAACCATGAGCAACACCAACACGGCTTGGTGGGATGCTTCGCAACTCTATGGGTTTGACGACACTTCTCGTCAGCGGGTGAAGCGTGATCCTGCCGATCTGGCAAAGTTGCTCCTGGTTCCGGTGCCCGGCCAAGCGGGTCCTGGTTATTTGCCGGTCTTTGGTCCGAGCGACCCAATCAACCCTGAATGGGCAGGACAGGAAGCTGCTGGGTTCCCCGACAATTGGACCGTCGGCCTCAGCTTCCTGCACAATTTGTTTGCGCGGGAACACAATTCGTTTGTCGCCGAATTCCGTCGTGTTACGGCGCAAAAACCAGATGCGGACTGCGGGCTCCGCGATCCAGCCAAACCAAAACAAATCATCCGCTATCGCGATGTCACTCCTGACCAATTGTTTGAGATCGCTCGACTCGTTGTCGCGGCGGAAATTGCCAAGATTCACACCATCGAGTGGACGCCTCAGTTGCTTTATAACGAACCACTCTACCTGGGGATGAATGGGAACTGGAACGGGCTCCTTGGCGAAAATGGCGGATTGTTGTCAAAGGCCTTGAGCGATGTTGTGGTTGCGAATTTCGGCAAGTCTACAGATCCGGCCAAAGCTACCGAGTGGTATTCAGTCTTTGCGTCCGGACCTGGCATATTCGGTCTTGGCAGTAAAGTGCATGGCTACGACATTACGAATCCCAAATTCACCAATGGCGGCGTCAATCATTTTGGGGCGCCTTTCAATTTTCCCGAAGAATTCGTCTCGGTATATCGCCTGCACCCCCTTGTTCCCGATCTGTTGGAGTATCGTGATCTAACTGCTGACCCCAATAAAATTGCCAAGCGAATTTCGGTCGTTGAAACCTTTCAGGGCAAGGCAACCGATTTTACGCACACGATGGGTCTCGCCAACTGGGGACTGACGTTGGGCCGTCAAAGACTGGGGCTCCTTACACTGCATAACTCACCGCTCTTTCTCCAGAACCTGAAGTTGGGCAGGCTCGACAGCAAAACACAGCAGATCGACGTTGTTGCCCTCGACATCATCCGAGACCGGGAGCACGGGGTACCGCGCTTCAACGAATTCCGGCGGCAATATGGATTGCGCCAGCTAACCAGTTTCGACGATTTTATGGATTCCGGCGTCGCGCCCGGTTCGCCCGACCAGTTAGAGCAGCAGGCTACTGTACAAACTCTACGCGAGGTCTACGGTCAACATGTCTGCGATGCGTCGAAGGTCATTACTGATGCACAGGTGAATGAAGATAAATCGCCGATCAACGATTGCCTCGGTCACCCCAATGGAACACTGGTCGATAACATCGAGGACGTCGATACCGCGGTAGGTTACCTGGCCGAGTATAGACGCCCCCATGGATTTGCAATTTCCGAGACGCAGTTCGTTGTATTCATTCTGAACGCTTCACGCCGGCTCTTCAGCGACCGCTTTTTCACCTCGTGCTTCCGTCCGGAGTTCTATACGACGCTTGGCATTGACTGGGTGAACAACAACGGCCCAGGACCGGCAATGATGGAAAAGGGAACACCCAATGGCCATAAACAGCCCGTATCCCCAATGAAGCGCATGTTGATGCGCAATATTCCTGAACTAGCTCCCGAGTTGGAGAACGTAGTCAACGCATTCGATCCATGGGCGCGGGATCGCGGACAATACTACAGCCTTGCATGGAAACCGCGACCCGGAGCCGAATCGGACGACTCCTTCGCAAAACAATAGAGAACGGGCAGCGAGAAGTGATGCCGAGGTGAAACGATCGCCCTCTTCGCTGCACCATTTGATGCGAACCTATCTGTGAGTGAGTTTGGCCAGCCAGTAGCCGAACTGTCATCGGGCAAGTCTCGATCTATTTCTGAACTCTCCGGCGAGACGATATCAGCGAGGCACTTGCATGCATTCGGAAATCGAGGAGGATTCATGGCAACAAACACTGTAACAAACTGGTTCGGCAACATCGTTTCGCACCCTGCTGTCATCGTCGATGCGAACTCGGTGGACGACATTGTCGCAGTCATGAAGGATCCGCTGAAGTATCCTTCCCCGGTTCGAGCAGTTGGATCGAACCACTCTACGGCGCCTTGCGGAGTTGCCGATGGGGGCACCCTGATCCGCATGAAGATGAATCAGATTCTCAATATCGGGCAGGATAGTCTGACAGTCCAGGCTGACGCCTTGCACATCGATATGGCAAAAGCCCTCGAAGCGAAAAATCTGCAGTTCTACGTCAATACTGAGATTGGCAGTTTGTCCGCGGGGAGTGCATCTTGCGCGGGGACCAAAGGCGCCTCGTTTCCCGGAGAATTCGGCCAGGTTGGTTCGTATGTCACCGGCGTCAAAATGGTGCTTCCAAGCGGAGATCTTCTCGAGGTGACCGAAGATGCGCAGCGAGACCTGATGCAGCAAGTGCGATCCAGCTACGGCCTGTTTGGAATCGTCTACGAGGTCACATACAAGATCAAGCCGTTGACTCCGATGCACGTCCATCACACGACCTACAGCATTGCCGACTTTGTTACAGCTCTACCGGACCTCAAGGCTCTGGGTTACTCCATGATGTATTACATTTTTCCGTTCGATGACAAAATCACCGTCGAATTTCGCAAGTACAATCCGGGAGCAGCCGGCGAGCCAAACCACGCGGCCTGGGCCTTGAGAAATTACATCTGGGGCACGTCAGGCCCGAAGTTTGGGCATGATACGGAGCAGAATGTCTCTGTCCCATCGATTCGTTATGGAATCATCGATGCCTTCAACGCGGCATGGCGCCTGCAACTGGAGACCATCGTATCCAGTGACTACACCGTTCCGCCAGACCAGATCATTCAGTATCCCCCGGTCTCGAATGACAGCCGCTATACCTTCAGCCTCTTCGCGTTTGCTGAAGAGGACTTTCCCACTGCACTCACAAGTTTCTGCAAATTCTGCACTGACTACTACGCACAGAAGGGGTACCGTTCTAACCTGCTTTATGTGGGATATCGAATCGCTCAGGACCAAAAAGCGCTGCTTTCCTATTCCTACGATGGAACTGTGATGACGCTCGATCCAGTCTCGACTGCCAATCCCGGATGGGATGACTTTCTCACAGCCTACAACCAGTTCTGCATCGGCCAGAATGGAAAGCCGCTGCTGAACCAGACCCCAAGCTTGACCGCAGCAGCTCTGCAAGGTGCCTATGGGGATAGGTTGAAGACTCTCGAAGCGACCCGCAGGCAGTATGACCCACAAGACAGGCTACTGAATGACTACTTTCGCGCGCTGCTTTCGTAGCTGGACCGAACGGAGCTTCAACATGGCGAGACTAAATTGGATGCTCTTGCTGATCGCGTCCTTCGCGCTTCTTCATCAAGCGCATGCGCAAGCAGTTGTAGCCTCTTCTCCTGCGTTAACACCGGTCAGGGTGTGTCCCGGTGCGTTTCCGACTGACCTGGAAGCTACAGATTGCAGATACACTGCATCGCAACGTGCCTTGGACTTTGTCTCCGGTTCTGTTACCGATCAAGCGGTGTTGGGAGCAGCGGTGTTTGGACTAGGCGCGCAAGTGATTCAGTCTCCCTCAGAGTGGAAGCGCACCTGGGATGGATATGGCAGGCGCGTAGGGTCGCGTTACACCCAGGCACTGGGCAAGGGTACCGCGCAATATCTTTTTGGGTTGATGTTCAATGACGACCCGCGATTCCTCGCCTATCGTAACGATTCCTCCGTCATTACTCGGCGGCGAACTGCGGTCTCCGCGTTGACGACGCGCA
>Ga0181526_10000826_pt1 | contig 31442 bp, 31 predicted proteins | sample PEATcosm2014_Bin_35_FD_119750 | JGI IMG/M metagenome (GOLD analysis project Ga0181526, IMG submission 119750) | Peatland microbial communities from MTU Mesocosm Facility, Houghton, MI, USA - PEATcosm2014_Bin06_30_metaG | ecosystem: Environmental > Terrestrial > Soil > Wetlands > Peat | place...
CCATGAAAAAGGCCGATATACAGGTCGGATTGACTTACATCGCCAAGGTTAGCGGTGTGCTGGCTAAGGTTCGCATCACCGGCGAATCGCCGTACGGCGGCTGGCGCGGAACCAATTTGGCAACCGGACGCGAGATTCGTATCCGGTCGGCGGCTCGCCTGCGCCGCACCGTAAACGAGCAGTAGAGAGGAGACCACCACAATGACGCTTTTTGCAATCGACGCAGACAACAACATCACCACGTACCCTGCAGCCGAGAAGATCCCGGAAGGCCAGGAACGGTTCACCAACGAAAAGGAACTCGCCGCACTCGCCGGTAACTGGCCGGCGGATCGCTTGATCAGCGTTTGGAATAGCTTCGCCGGCGTGGCCGGCTTTGGTGCAGACCTCAAGCCGGTCAAAAAGTTCACGAACCGCAAAACGGCGATCGCCCGCATCTGGAAGGCCATCCAGAAACTCGACGGCGCATCCGAAGCCGGAACCACCGCCACAGCCGAAGCCGCCGCAGCAACGCCTGCGAAAGCCACCCCCAAAACGCCGAAGGGCACGCGGAAAGCCGCCAAGGGCGCGCCCACGAAGGCGAAGGCTACCAAGACTCCCAGGTCCGCCAAGAAAGCCACCGGGGCGCCCGTACCGCGCGAGTTTTCGAAGAAGGCCGCCGTCATCGACATGCTGCGCCGCAAGGGCGGCGCGACCCTGGAGGAGATTGCCAAGGCTACCGACTGGCAAAACCACACCATTCGGGGCTTCGTGTCCGGCACGCTCACCAAGAAAATGGGCCTGAACGTCGAGAGCGCCAAGAACGCCGACGGCGCGCGTTACTACCGGATCACCAGCAAATAGCCCGGTCCCAATGCTTGGGCTTCCCGCCGCCGCCCGGAAACGGGCGGCGGTTGTCGTTTATGCAGCGTCCTTCGCCATGCCTTAAGCCACTTCGTCAAACGTCCGGCCGGACCCCTCGTGCCGCGCCTGTTTCCCGGTCCATTGCTGCCAGCGACGGATCACAACGTCGCAGTACTTCGGGTCCAACTCAATCAGTCGCGCCTGGCGGCCGGCCTTTTCGCAGGCGATAGCGGTTGTGCCACTGCCGGCAAAGGGATCGAGGATCGTGTCGCGCGTTTTGCTGCTGTTGCGGATCGCACGCTCGACCAGCTCGACCGGTTTCATAGTCGGATGTTCCTGGTTGCTCGCAGGACGTTTGATGAACCAGATGTCGCCCTGGTCGCGGGCCCCACACCAGAAGTGGTCCACACCGTCGCGCCAGCCGTACAGAATCGGTTCGTACTGACGCTGATAATCAGATCGACCCAGCGTGAAGTGATGCTTGGCCCAGATCACAAACGTCGACCAATGCCCGCCGGCATCCGTGAATGCCTGGTGGAGCGTGTGCAGTTCCGACGAGGACATGCAGATGTAGATGGCGCCTTTGCAGACCGTCAACATGTTTGTCGACGCGTCGCGCAGGAAGTCGTAGAACTGCTCGCCCAGTTTGTCGTTCTGGATCTTGAGTTTCTTTGCCGTCTTCCCTTCGTAGGCGACGCCATACGGTGGATCGCTGAAGACCATATCGGCCAACCCGCCAGCCATGACCTTCTCCACGTCTGCGAGCACCGTAGCATCGCCGCAAAGCAGGCGGTGCTCGCCCATCACCCAAACGTCGCCGGTAACCGTGACGACAGTTTCCTGGGCCTCCGGTGCCGCTTCGTCCTCGCTCAGGCCCGAAGTGCTCTCTTCTGGATCTACCAGGATCTCGTCAAGTTCCTCGGGGCTGAATCCCACCAGTTCCAGGTCGTACTCGACGGCCTTCAGCGACTCCAGTTCGACGCGCAACATCTCGTCGTCCCACCCGGCATTGGTCGCAATCTTATTGTCGGCCAGCACCAGCGCGCGCCGATCGTCCTCGCTGAGATGGTCGAGGACGATGACTGGAACCTCGGCAAGACCGAGCTTACGCGCAGCCGCCAGGCGGGCGTGGCCTGCGATGATGATGTTGTCGCTGCCGACGAGGATCGGATTGGTCCAGCCAAACTGGCGCATGCTCGCGGCGACCTGGGCTACCTGCTCGTCGGTATGGGTCCGTGCGTTCCGGATGTACGGCAGCAGTCGGTCCACCGGCCAGATTTGGATGTGGAGATTGCGAAGGCGCTCAATGATGTCCAACATCTCAGAGGTTTCCCTTTTGTCGTGTCCGGAGATCCGGTTCGTTACCAGCGTCAGCGGGCAGATCGCGCGCCTCCGCAACGTCACTGAACGTCTGACCGGACTCCGCCCGCACCGGAGTCTCGCCAGCCAGATTGACTATGCGCCGCAGGATGACATCGCAGTAGGCCGGCGACAACTCGCAGCCATACGCGATGCGATCCAGCAGGTGCGCCGCCGCCATCGTCGTCCCGGAACCCATGAACGGGTCATAGACGATGTCCCCCGGATCGCTGAACGCAAACAGGAAGAACTCCACCAGCGCCCGCGGAAACGGTGCGCTGTGGGATCCCTGGCTCGACTCGGACTTCACCTCGATGACGTTCGACGGTCGCGCCACGCCGGTGTAGCGGCCTTCCGTGTTCGGCGCCGCGTTCAGATCGCGGTGCGATCTCTGCCAGGCGCTCTGGTTCCTGCCGGGATCGGCGGCGGCGCCGCGCGGCCCCGTGCCCAGTAGCCCGCTGCCCGATGTGGACTTTGGGTTGTTGGGCGAATATTCGAAACAGTCCTCCGACTCATGCCCGACGCGCTTGGGCCGGAATTTAATTTCCTGCTGGCGGCAAAAATGGAAGACAGGTTCCCAGGCGTTTTTGAAACGGTTGTTCCAACCGCCAGGCACGCCATTGTCCGTTTTGCGCCAGCAGAACTCGTCCACAAAACGCCAACCCCACAGGCGGCGGTGGGCGATCACTAAATCTTTCACATAAAGGCTGCGCTCGCCGTTGTCGGCATGCTCCTTGATGTTCAGGAAGTAGGAGGCATCGTCTGCAAGGATCGCGGCGATGTTGGCGGCCACATCGCGATACCAGTCTGCATACTGGTCCGGCGGGATCGGGCGGAAGCCGCTCGAAGAGTCGTACTCCCGCTGCGAGGCGTACGGCGGTGATGTGATCGCGACGTTCGCGTGCGCTTCCTCGAATAGTTTGCGAATAACACTCGCGTCACGGCAATCGCCGCATATCAGACGGTGCTTGCCGATCACCCAGACATCGCCTGGCCGGGTGACAGCCTGGACGGGAGTCTCCGGAACCTCCTCCTCTGCCTCGGGAGCAGCTTCCGGTTCCTCGGGCACAGCCAGCAGCGCATCGAGCTCGTCGGTAGAGAAACCCACGAGCGCCAGGTCGAGGCCATCCGTTTGGAGGTCCTTCAACTCGTCGGCAAGGAGAGTATCGTCCCATCCGGCGTTGAGCGCGATCTTGTTGTCGGCGATGATGTAGGCGCGCCGCTGGGTTTCGCTGAGGTGATCCAGCACAACCACCGGCACCTCGCCAAGGCCCAGCTTCCGGGCAGCCAGGAGGCGACCATGGCCGGCTATTACGCCAGCATCGGATGCCACCAGAATTGGGGAGTTGAAGCCGAATTCCTTGATGGACGCTGCGATTTGAGCCACCTGCTCTTCGGAATGGGTCCGAGCGTTCCTCTGGTAGGGGAGCAGTCGCTCCACAGGCCAAATCTCGATCCGTTGAGCCATCGCAGGAGTGAATGTCTTCGTGCTCATACTATTTGCGGGGGGCGGGGACTTCCGGATTGGTTATCCCCGCCTGAGGTTGATTCGCGTGAGGAGATTGGCAGCCTAAGAACCGGTACTGGAACTGGAACCGGAGTCGGTGGTCGGAATCATGGCAGCCTGGGCCGCCGCGATGAGCGTGGTGAGCGCGGTGTTGAAGCCGGTGGCGGCGGCCGCCTGATTCTGCTGGTCGGTCGCGACGGTAGCGTTCGCAGCGTCCAGTTTCGCCTGGATCGCGGCGGCCGCACTTTGGTCATTCGCCGTGGTCGTGACGGCGGTTTGGTATGCGGTGCCAGCCTGCTCGGCGGCAGTAATGGCATCGCTCAACGTGGGAGTAGGAGTGGGGGGTGTGGTGCTCATAACTTTTGAGGGCGATGAATAGTTTGGCTAACCAATTGTGTGTTAGCTCACTCGCAAGGTTTGACCGGGATGATCCTGTGAAATCCACCAGCCGCCGTGATCCGCGTTTTACGCTACCTTTAAGTAGCGTGCCCATCGATCCGGCGTCCTCAGAAGAACAAAGGTTGGTTGCCGAGTACCACATTGCCACCGAACGGTATACCGCCGCTGTCGGCGAATTGACGCAGCACAGGGCAACAATGGGCCAAGAGGATTATACGAAGCTCTTGCATATCGTGGAGGATGCTCGGAATGAATGTGAGCGCGTCCGCAACGCTCTGTCCAGCCTTCACGAAAAGCAGCCTTAAAAATCCCGGCCATGCAACGTGGTGTCCGAGCTCTTCTAGTGGAACCAATGCGGTCGACGCGGCAGCCATCGTGAGCGAGGCTGGTGCCGTTGGCGGTCGTGGTAGAACGGATCATCCGCGCGCGGCCCCCAACCGTCGTCTTTCCACTGCGTCGCGCCTCGCGCGGTTATTCCGGCGGGCGATTGTTTAGCCATGCCCATGTTCGAAGCCGTCGCGACGGAGGCGGCCGATGCAGCCTTCGGCGCACAGACCACGCAACATCGGGGGCAGAATATCCCCCGATGGAACATTGGCTGGTGCATCTTCTCAGCCCGCCCGCCACACATGAGGCAAGCGCCAGTGATGTTCGCGGACTGGATGCACGGCTCCATGGATTAAGAATTGGACCGGCGCTCAAGCCAATCCTGCCGCTCGATCCACGGTCGCCGCTCCTGGCGGCCAGCGGATTGGGCCGCCGATTGTCCGTGCCCTTCCTCGCCGGCGGATTTCGCCGCCATCAGCGCCTCAATATGCTGCGCCTGTTTATTCAGTCGGAACCGACCGGCAATTAATGATTGCAGCGCGGCGTACGCATAGCATCTGGCGTCAATCGCCTCGTTGCGGGCGCCGGCCTTCTTCGTCCACTCTCGACTGGCGAAACCTTTGGTGTACCGCACCCGGCAAGTCTCGGCCGTGAGTTGCTCGAAGTATCCCTGATCGTATTGGTCGCTGATGGGAAAGTGGCAGAAACCCGGCCCCGGCTCGGTAATCTTGAGACGCGCATAGAGCGCTTCTTTGGCCGCGTCGACACCGATGACCCATAAGGGGCGATTGTCTTTGGCCTTACTGTGCATCCGAGGCCAAATCGGACGCTGTCCAGCCGCACCCTTGATCGGGTACATCTTCGGTAACGCCCTTCGGCGCCCCCGGTCACTACAAAACTGCTGCACGATCGGTTGGTGAAACCCGGAGTCCACGCACGCCGCGGCGATCTCCATTTCCTGGCCGCACGGGTGTTCGAATGTCAGCGACAGCACCTGATCGAACCCGTCCCACAGGTCGCGTTGCGCCGGATCTCCCGGAAGAACGATGTACGCCAGGGACCAAGACTCCTCGTCGCGCCCCCAACCCACGATCTCCATTTCAATTCGATCGGCCTGTAAATCCGCACCCACGGTAATCAGCACCACACCGGCTGGAAGCATGACTTCCGCACGGTATGGTTGTCGCCGGCCCAGTAGCTCGCTAGCGTCGGTTTTTGTCGCACCGGCCTGCTGGAACGTCTCCGCCAGGATCGTATTCGTGAAGGTCTGCATCCTCTCGGGGGACTTGCGGGCGCGCAAGAAGTCCTTCGCGAGCTGCGACCAGATGGTCCACGGCGAATACAACGCGTTGAGCCAGAACCCGGCTGTTTCGCCATCACCCGCCGCCTCCGCCCGCCACTCGCCGCGCTCCAGCATCGCGGCTTTCTGGTGGTCTGCAATATGCCCTTGGCAGCGTTCGCACTCATACCACGCTTCGGCGGGTTTGCGGTCGGGCCACTTCACTCCGCTCCAGCGCAGGATCTGGAAGACTCCGCAGTGCGGGCAGGGCACGTAATACTTCCGCTGGTCGGACTCCAGGTACGCCTGCTCGATGCGGCTGGCCTCCGCAATCGTCGGCGTCGATACCATCGCGATCTGGCGGTTGGCGAACGTTGCGGTGCGCCGGATCGCGAGATCCACGGGGTCGCCTTCCTCCGTGCCCGCCGCACCGGACGATGCCGACGGCGGATACGCGTCCACCTCATCCATCAGCAGGAACCGCGCCGGCATGGACCGCAGGCCCACGGAGCTATTAGCGCCCGTGACCACGAGGACTCCGCCCGGAAATTCCTTCGCCAGGATTGTGTTGCCGGAATCGCGTTCGCGCGGGTCTGATACCCGTTGAGCCAGCACAGACGTGTTATCAATCAGCGAAGCAATCCTTTGGCGGGAAAACCGTTTCGCAAGCTCGACCGTCGGCTCCACCAGCATCGTCGGGCCGGGCGCATAGTGGATGATGTAGCCCAGCATGTTTAGCAGGACTTCGGACCCGCCAATCTGGGCCGGCTTCATGTAGACTACGCGCGAGAACGGCGACGACGGACTGAGGCAATCCATGATCTCGCGTAGGAACGGCGTGCGAGACGTGCGCCAGCGGCCAGGTTCGCCCGCCGACACACGAGAGAGCACGCGGTACTGATCGCTCCATTCGCCGATCGTGAGTTCCGGGTCCGGCCGCAGCGCGCCGGCGAACGCCTCGCGAATGCCGGCGAGGATTATCTCCGGCGTCACTGCGTGCTCAGAGGGTGCTGATGGCATTCGCTAATGCCTCCAGTTCCCGCGAGAGTTCGGCCTTCAGGGTTACGTGGACCTTCTTTGAGTCGGGTTCCGCGGCCAGGACCGTCGCCAGGCGATCGGGAAGACCGAGGATGCCGTCACGGAGACTCCGCACGGCTTCGGCAATCGTTTTGCGAACCGCCTCGGCCTCGATTAGCCGGCCCTGCTTCGTTTCGAACTCGAGCCGGCGAAGCTTTGCACGGAATACCATCTCGATCGTTCGTGCCTGTCCGAAGCTGGCACCGCCAGCCTGGGGCAAGGAGTCCGCTGTGCGGGACGGAGCCGCCATTGACGGCCCAGCCGGCGACTCGTTCACCTCATCGACCGGCTTGTCGTCGAGGACCGTGTCGGAGGCGCGGACATCAATTTTGCCGCCACGCATCACGAGTACACCGGCTTTGGCCAGTTGCGAAATGTATTGGCGGGATTTTCGGCGGTGCCGCGCGTATTCCGCCTGGCTCATCACCGCTGGTTTGGCTTCGGAAGGCGCTTCCGCTCGTCGACTTGACATGTCAAGTAGCTCGGTTGCGTTTATCTTGCGTTACTTCAGAGGATTAGGCGGCGTCGCGTCAAGTAGTGTCAAGCGACTGTCAAGTAGTTTTTCGGGCCTGACGGTGCGTGAATTGCGCACAAGGGCTACCCGCGGTTTTCGCCCGCGTTTCAGGTCCCAAGAAACGCCGGCGGACCCCTTGGCCCGGTCTTCTTCACGAATTTGCCAGGCAGTCGGTGACCACTTGGCGGAAGATCGGTCGTAGCTTGTCTCCCTTGCCCAGTCGCCGCAATGTCCAAACGAACTTCCCACTATCCAGCCGCTCCTGGAAGCTATAGCGCGTGCCAAGGTAATCGGCGATGCACATTGGCGTCGGATCATCGGCGCGACGCCGGAGCACGAGGCGCCGGATATCGCCCTTGCGCGAGCGCACGGCCATGACCAGTTCAGCGGCCAGTAACCGTTCCACCCGTTTACTTCCGATCCAATCGATGAGTTCCCCGTCTGGGGAGTACAGAGGGATTTCGTTTTGCATACGCGAAGACACTTCGGGCATCAAAGGCTGCGGGAGATGGATTAACGAGCGTCCCGGCGCTCACATGAATATGGGGAAGGTTCGTCGGAAGGTGCGCTTTGCGCTGGCTTACGAACTTGGCCTCTATAGTTATATACCCCGCGTACCCCCGATTTTTGAAATGGAAAACGAAAAATATTTGTGGAAAAGATCCCTCATGCTCTGTGGCGCTCCCACGGCTGTTCGAAATTGGGGTTATAGAAGTGCGAGCGGAAGCCCTGCGGCGGTGGCCCAATGATCTCGATGGAATCAGCAGCGACGGTGCCGATGCGATCGTCCGCATCGAGAAAGCAAACCAGACCGTAATCGCCGCCAAATGGAAAGCGTAGACGGCCGCGCGCCTGGTACAGAGCTTCGTGCGTCCATCCAAGTGCCAATGCTCGCTCACGGATCGCGTTGACGCATTCTAGGGCTTGGTCTGAGACTGGCTGAGTGAAGAAACCTTTGTCATTGCCTGAGGGAGTTGCAACGGGCCATGGCCGAAGTTCTGTCCACGGTTCGGCAACGGGCGGCGCATACCTCCGGGCATCGAGAGTGCGAATTGCTTCGAATAACCGTGGTTCGCCGAAGTTGGCCGTGGCCCAATCCTGCATTGCATTGAACCTCGCCCGAAGATCGTCAAATTGGCTGGCGGAGAGTTTACCGGCGGCAACGGCGCTCTTTGCGATCGTCATTTTCGAGCGCAACCAGGCGTAATACTCCGGGTCAAGGCGCCGATAAGCAGTGTCGTCGATCTGGAGATCGCGCGCGAAAAAAGCCGGCTCGTTCGTAATCCATTGCTCCAGAGACGTGGAGACGTACATCGCGGCAGAGGGCGTGCCGCGGCGGACTACCTTTTCCTCATTCCCGTTTTCGAGTAACGCGGTCATTCAAGTGCCTCGCGTCCCAGTCTGGCCGTGGCGACTGAAAGAGGACTGGGACGCCGTAATCCAATGACAGGAACAAAGTTACGAGACGGCGTCCACGCGTCCCAGTCTGTCCCAGTGTTTTGCGCAAACTCTCCATAGGAGTTTCTCAATACATTCCCTCCTATGTTCCCGGCATATATATTTTTTCCTCTTACGTGTGCGCGCATATGAATATACTGGGACGCTGGGACACGGCCATGAAAACACACGGGTTGAGACTGGGACGCGGACTGGGACGCAGACTGGGACGCGGCCCGAGACGTGGACGCCAACGTCGGAACCCCAGCGCCACGAGTCACTCCGCCCTCCGATAAAGCCAGTCACGTGAGCCCCTCCGACCGATCCGGAACCGTGCCCATCCCAGGGCTCGCAGACATCGTGCCACGCGGATCTTATCCATCTGGGTCCACTGATCCTTCTTCTTCTCCAAGCACAAGGAAAGTACGTCTGCAATGGAGACCGAGTCCCGTCCTTCGAGCCAAGGGATGATCAATTCATCCCAGGGGTCATTCTCGTAACGATCCGCCTGTTCCTCGGCGGCATCCCGTGTAAGCTCCACGGAATCGAGCCACCAAGGTTTTCCGTCGAAGTACAACTGCGCCGCTTCGGCCCAGAGCTGGTCGCGCGCCTCGGCCAAGGCATCGACGTCGATCACAAGCGCTTTACACTCCACAGGCCAGAATCGCCGCGCGCCAGTTTCGTCGCGGAGATACGTGCCATGGTTGACGCTGCCGGCGAACACGCACTGGCGCGGAGAGTCTATGGGCCGTTTACCGTATGGTGGCCGGAAGCGGTCCGATCCCCGGCTCATGAACGCCTTGATACGCCCGACGTCGGAACGAGCCATGGAATCAAGCTCGGCGATTTCGATAACCCACACGCCGCGGGTCTGCAGTGCGGCATCCTTCGATCCAAGGTCGGCGATCTCGTCCGTGAACCACGGCTGAGCCAGTACGCGAAGCGCGGTCGATTTCCGAATGCCCTGCTCGCCTTCGAGAATCAGGCAGCAATCGGCTTTGCATCCGGGCATGAATACCCGGGCGACGGCGGAGATCATCCACCGCGAACCCACAGCTGCCGCATAGGGAGACGGATCAACACCGAGGAAATCAGCCAGCCAGGATTGCAGCCGTGGCGTGTGGTCCCACTGTAGATCCTGGAGGTATTTCCGCACGGGATGAAAGGAACGATCACGGGCGACCGCTTCAACGGCCTGGCCGGTTGTCTCGACCGACACGAAGATGCCCTGGCGATGCAGCCAGTCGGTGGCCAGGATGTCTTCTTGCTGACTCCATTCCCCGGGGACCTCGCGTTCTGGCTTCATCCACGGAGTCGGGCGTTCGAAAACCGTGCAATGGGCGAACTCGTTATGCGCAAGAACACCGGTCCACTCCGGTGCGTAACGGAACGCGGCCATTGCGTTGGCCAGCACGGGTCTAATCGTATTGTTCAGGTTCAGCAGCAGGGCGTCACGCCAATTGGGAGGCTGGTCGTTTGTAGCGGCAAACGCGAATGTGGATTGTTCCCCCGACCCGCGTTTGCCAGCGGAGCGGCCCTTGCCACTCGATCGAGAATCGATGCGAACCACCTTCATCTGTTCCCGCAATGCCGCGAGCGGAAGCCGATCCTTGCCGCACTGATTTTGAATCAAGCGCAGATGGCGCGGTTGGTCGATCGGATCGAGCCGCCGGACTTCAGCCAGAATCGGCTCGATTAACCGCGCGAGGTCCGTTTCCGGCGTCGCGGTAGACAGCCTCGAGATCGCCAGTTCCAGCGGTGTCTGCGCGCCGGAAAGGATGGCTTCGAAATCGGCCGCAGTTCTGCCCGATGCGAAGTATTCGTTTACGTCGATTTTGGCATCGGCTAGCAACGACTCCGCGCGGCGAATTTCCTCCTCGCCGCGGCCTTCCAGTTGCTTGGCGAGGTCTTTTGGCGTGATACCGGGATGCGCGTCGAATCGATCACGCAGCTCCTGGCGTGCTTTCTGCTGCTTTTCACCGAGCGGCAGAACCGCTACGCGCGTCAGAATCCCGTGTGCGCCCAGGACGCCGGCGGTGCGGAGCGCGCCATTCAATCCGGCCTCGGACACCTCGTTGTCCTGGCAGATGTGGACCGTCTTCACACCGGCCAACTTCGGCAGGAGGCGGTCCCAATCGGCTTCGCGAATCCGTACCGTCACCGGTGACAGGACCGGAAAGCCGCGTTCCATGAGCGAAATGCAGTCCGTCACGCCTTCGGTGATAATGGCGCGCTCGGGGCGGGTTAGAAGGACATCTTCGTTGTAGAGAACGTCATTCCGGATGCATGGAGCGACGTGTTCATTGTTGCGCCCGTTTCGGACGGCGAGTTTCTTGTATTTCGATTTCTCCCAGGCCTGATCGGGTGTCCAGGGCGTCTGGCGTCCGATCATGAAAACAACGTGGCCGCGGCTCCAGTACGGGAAGACGATTCGGCCCTCGAAAAATGGGATCAAGCCATCCTGCGCTGTGGGCCGGAACGCGGACGTGGCCGTTAATTCCGCCTTCGTAAACGCATTTGAGCCGTCCATCAACGTTTGGAAGACGCTGGGATTGTCGTTCTGGGCGAAGCCGATCTTCAGCCGAGCAGCCATCTCATCGCCGATGCCGTATTTTTCACGGAACCAAGTGAGGACGTCGGGGTTGGCGAGCAGTCGCTGATGGTAGAATTCCGCAATCTCCGTCAGTGCCTCATGCACGCGAAGACTGAGCGCATGGGCTTCTTCGGCCCCCTGCGCATCTGGTGACAGACCTGATAGCGGTGGCAAACCGGCGCGTCCGGCCAAGTAGTCCCGCGCCTGGCGATGCGATTCCGGCATCCGCCCGGACTGGCCGCGAGTCACCTGTCCCGACTGAACGAATTCCACCAATTGCAGCACATCGCCGCCCACACCGCAGCCGAAGCAATACCAGCCTTGCTTGTCGAGCATAATGTGCAGCGAGCGATGCGACTGGCTCCGGTGATTGGGACAGTCGCACTGCAGTGTCCGCTGGGATTCCTGAGTGATTCTGCCGGCGAACACGTCGCGCGCGACCTCACCGATATCCACATCCGTGACTTGGCGGTAATAACTTTGGACGTCTGTGGAAGACTGAGCTGTCATACGCTGGCCCCCTGTGGCAGCAGAAAGGAAAGGAATGTGTTTCTGCGGTCGACCTGGCGCTTCTTCACGCAGTTTTCGATACCCCAGGTATCGCCAACGAGGATCACCGACCCCTTTGCACGCGTCACCGCCGTATAAAGAAGGTTGCGGTGGTGCATGAACGAATGCGACTTGTGGACCACCACCACAGCGCATGGGAACTCGGATCCCTGCATTTTGTGAATGGACGTGGCGTACGCGAGTTGAACATTGTTCAGGTCCGGCGAGTCGCCTGCAATCTCGACGAGATTGCCTTCGAAGTTGATCGTCATGGCGCCGTCACTCCCGACAGCAGCAACAATGCCGACCGCACCGTTCATAACCTGGCGGTCGTAATCATTCTTCGTCTGGATGACCTTGTCGTTGGCATAGAACGTAGGCCGGCGGCCCGGTTCCACGTCGGGGATGTCGACTCCGAAGAGCTTCAGCTGCAGCAGCCGTTGCAGCGCAATGTTCAACTCGACGGTGCCAAGTGGACCCTTGTGGGTGGGTGTAAGCAATTGGACATCGCGCAGGAGATCATAACCGAGACGCTCCTGCAGGACTTCCTCAAACAGCAACAGGAGCATCCCGGATACGTCGTCCCGGTCGCTGAATTTATCGATGACATACCAGGGCCGTCGACCGCCGGCCTGGGTTTCGGATGTGGGCCTAACCTCGCCGGCCAGAATCGCGGTGGAGTTTTCTTTCAGTTCGCCGGCCTGCCGAATTACACGAGTCAGCACTGTAGTGGGGATGGCGCACGACTGGACAAGATCGCGGAGGAGGTTGCCCGGACCGACCGGCGGTAGCTGGTTGTGATCACCCACCAGAACAACTGCAGTCCGGCTGGAATCCACGGCATGCAAAAGGCGCCACGCGAGCGCCACATCCACCATGGAAACTTCGTCGACGACGAGGATGTCGGCTTCAATCGGATTGCCGGCACCCCGCAAATACGTCTGGCCGTTGAACCCGAGGAGCCGGTGGATAGTGCAAGCCGGATGCCCAACCACCTCCTCCATGCGTTTCGCGGCCTTGCCGGTGGGCGCGGCCAGAACAACGCTCAGTTCCAGCCGGTCGGCAATGCTGGTGATAGTAGAAATCGCATACGTCTTACCGCTTCCCGCTCCGCCGGCGATGAGAGAGACCGCACTTGTGAGCGCGTTTGCCACGGCGCGCCGCTGTTCCGGATTCAATTCCGCGCCCTCAGCATTGAGTAGCGGGTCGACGTCGCCGATGACTTTGGCATGAGGGTTCTTCTCGTGCGAGCCCGCGAATCGCTCCGCCAGTTCCTGCTCCATTCGATGGATCTCCGGATCGGCGACAACGAGCCGTTCAAAGGGAGCCGAGATCAGGAGGCCTTCGCCAATGAGCGATTCGAGATGCCCTTCGATGATGTCGCGACTGTCCAGCGAGTCCATTACCAGCAGAGTGTTCGCCCGATCCAACAGGTCCTCGTACTCGACCCAACAATCGCCGTCGTCGAGGGCGTCCGCGACGCAATACTGAATCCCGGCACGAATCCGCGAAGGCAGCTCCTTCGGGGTGCCCATCTTGCGGGCGATTTTGTCGACACGCTTGAAGCCGTAACCCGAAATCTCACGCATGAGAAGGTAGGGGTCGCGCTCAAGCATCGGCACAACCTGGCTGCCGAAGCGCTCGACAAGGGTGGTCACCTGGTGATGGGTCAACCCGAAACGCGAGAGATAAGCCATCGCGGCGTTGAAATCCCCATTCGCGATCCACGTACGTTGCAGCCCGAGGATAGTTTCGAGCGGCGCTTTCGCCACGGTCGCCACTGCCTCCGGTTGAGCGCGGATCGCAGCATCAAATCCCGCGCCGAAGTGATCGGCAATCAAGCGCGCTTTGGCCGGCCCGATGCCCTTTACGTCGGGGTTATTACCCAGAAAGTTGGCGAGGCCATCGGCGTCCATCTCCAGGTCATACCCCAGGAATTCCACGGAGAATTGCCGCCCGTACTTCGGATGTCGGGCCCAGCAGCCATCCAGACGAACGGAATCATTCGGCCTGGCGAAGACTTTCCCGGCGAAGGTCACCAGGCTGCCGTCTGGAGTGCGGAGGCGCCCGGCGGTGAACGCCGGGCCCGAGTAGAAAACCGTCTCGACGATGCCGCGGATCGAGGAGCGGACCTCCGCGTCTCTCGTTTTCGTCATGAACCCCACCTCGCGTGTGCGGCCAACAGGTAAGCCTGCACAAACTGGCAGGCCGCCTGCCGGTTCGAACAGAAGAAGACGGGAAGTTTGTAGTCGAGAATAATCGACAGCGCGCTCCCGAGCACGGCATTGGGGTGAGCGCCACCCCGGTAGCGCCCCAGCAGAATATCGGGGACGCTGGCCTCAACCACGACACACGCGTTCCGGTACGATGCGAGCTTCCGAAGCTCATTCCGGAACCGCGCGCGATCGTGGATTACCGTGGAGACGAAATCGTCGAGGCTCTTCCGCTCCACGGCGACGGTGTTTTCCAGGCCAACGACGGAGTAATCCCCGGCTGGTAGCGCGCGGCGCTCCACCGCCACCAGCTGGGAGTCGAACGAATAGCCTTCCTGCTCTCGCGTGTCGACGATGAAAGTGACAGGCCCAGAATTAGAACGGCACAAGAGCGTCGCCCGCCTCCTGACGGAACGTCTTGGGCGTCCGGGCGGTCGTCTCGATGCGGCGGTTGAAGAAGATGTTCTCGTTTTCGCCCCTGGTCTTCTTGGTGACCTCGAGCTTCACGTCAAGCAACTTCTTCAAGTGCTTGGGCAGATCGGAGATTTTTTCGATGTCGAGGCCGCACAGATGCAGGTCGGTTTTCAGGTACTTCAGGGTGTTGTGGGTGATGACGCTGTTGCGCCACATCAGCCGATTTACGAATTTCGGCGCAATCACGCGGAGCGTCCACTTCAGCATCGGGTTGCCGGTGGTCTGAGCTTCGGCCAGCTCGACCTTCTCCACTGCAACCTGGTACTTGCCGTCGGGAACGCTCTCGAAATCGGCCTTCTCTTCGGGTTGCTCGGCGCGGAACTCCGCGTCGAATTTCGACAGGTCAATCGATTTACTCATAGAATCGTCTCCTTTCCTTGGGTGGGACTATTTCGCCGCAGTTGCCGGCGTTTTCGCGGCCGCCTGCGGCTTCGGCGGCGCGACTGCCGCGGTGAATGCCGTAATGAAGCTTTTGAAATCGAGGTCGATGGTCTCTGGCAGCCGCCCGGTGCGGTCGCCGGCTTCGTAGTACAGACTGGGCTTGGTGCGGATCACGCGCCGCATGTTCTGTTGGCCCTCCTCGCCGGTGGTCAGTTCCAGGTCGCAGAACAGGACCATGTCCACCATGCCCAGCACGATCTTGCGGGCCTTGTCGGGCAGCGTGGGCACGATGCGGGTGTATTTCCCGGTGCGCGTCTCAACCTCGATCTCCTTGGCGTGGGAAACGAGGAATAGCCCATAGGGCATGAACGCCAGCTTGGTAAGCACCCGCTGGAATTCGTTGTTGACGATGGCGTACCCTTTCCCGTATCCGAGATCGGACTCGTGGTCGATTTTGAATTTCTTCAGGATGTAATCGGTGCAGAACTTGTAGGCGTTGTCGATGGTGTCGATGATGAGGGTTTTGAAAGGGTGCTCACCTTTCTCAATCTCGGCGCAAGCGGCTAGCAAGTCGTCCCAGGACTGGATGGGCACTTGGTACACGTCCAGGGAATTCAGGCCGGGTTCGGTGGCGAGGAACACGGCTCCATCCGCCTGCGAACAAAGCGTGGACTTCCCTATCTTTGTGGGGCCGTAGACTAGAACCGTCAGGTCGGCCAGGTTCGGCTTGGGCTGCGTTTTTGCGGTTGGCAGTAACGACATAATTCCGTTGATCTCCTTTTAGAAAACTGGCTCTGGGGTTTCGTTGGGCAGCACGCGCAATTCTTCGTTGGGCGGCACGCGCTGGAAGAAGTTATCGATCAAGTTGGGATTGCCGTTCGAACGGCACAACGCGAAATAAGAGCAGGGCCGTTGGTAGTTGAAGCAGAAAGCGGTGTTCTGGTAGAACACGCCGCGGCGCCGCGCATCCAGGAACGCCTGCGTCAGCTCCCACAGCTCACTGCGCAAAATATCGAAGCGGTCCCGCGAGAGATAGAGCATTTCCCGGTGAAGCATCGTGGGTTCGGAATACTTTTCCGCCAGCCGCTGCTGAAACTCTTCATCCGTCTCCGGCATGCGGCGCTTCGCCGATGACTTGCCGGTTTTCGATTTTGCCAGCAGTTCGGCCCGGCGGGCCTGAAATTCCTCCTCGGTCTCGCCTTTGCTCTGCTGCAGCTTCGCCTTCACCAGGACGTTGTAGAGAATCCCGGTGATGGGGATCCCCATAGTCTGCTCGACATAGTGGGCATAGATGGTGATCTGGAAATCCGTCCAAAGGCGTTCCAGGTAATCGGAATCCATTTGTCCGGCGGTTTTGTGTTCGAGGACGAAGTAATTCTCGCCAATGCAAGCGATGCCATCCACCTTGCCGGCAAGCTGGAAGCTACGTGAAGCCGCGCCGGTGGCTGGATTGACGATCGGACCTTCGAATGTCTTCTCCAGGGCGACAATCTCGAATTCCTCGGTTGCATATCGCGCGGCATAAGCTTTCATCATTGCCGCGGCGAGGTGCCAGTCCCGAAGTTGGTTCTCATCCTGGACCCGATTGGGACAAAGACGGTCGATCAAGGCCAGTACTTCGCCGAGATCGCGGCGCTGGTGCCAGGTCTGCAGACACTCGTGGATGAGAGTGCCGAAATGCAGGTTCCGGTCGCGCTGGATGGGAACGAGTTGCTGGAGGTATCGCCACTCAACCGCCTTGCGGCAGTTGCGGAACAGCGACCACATCGAATAAGTGGAGACCATCGGCCCAGGACTCATCTCGCGCCTTGCCATGTCGGCGCCAGGCCAGACGTACGAAACGCGGCGCGCAACTCCTCCCGGAACTGATAGGTCCTCCGGCTGGTGAGGCCCAGTTTCGTGCCCATTTTGGCGGCGATTTCGCCAAAATCCGTCGTACGGATCTCCTCCGCTAGAAGCTGTACGCGGGGGGCCACCGACGAGAGCACCTTTTCGACGTCGATCCTGGCCTGAACCGCTTCGGCAGTCGAACTCCGGGAGGCATCGTCTAGGCCGGCGGAAGCTTCAACCGGGCATTCGGTTTCGTCGTCATCCGTCAGAGAGGCGATTCTGCCCATTCCCGACCGGATGGCCTTCAGTGCCAGCGATGCCGCCCGGTTACGGATCAAACGGTTGATGAAAGTCTTGTAGGTGCCCCGTTCGCGCTTGAATCCGCTAATGCGCTTCCAGTACTCCAGGAAGAGCTGCTGCTCAAGGTCTTGGCGATCGTCTTCCCGGAACAACTGACATGCCACCAATTCGTGGACCCGGCACCGAATGCTGTCGAGCGCGTATCGATCCATTTCCGATAAATCACTGCTTGCTGTCCTCATGTTTCCTCCCTGCCGGGGAGGTCCTTGTGGGGGCCAACAAAAAAGCGGAGGTCGGCGGGCGCGTGTTTTTCACGCGACCCACAAGGACCTCCGCTTCGCGGTCAGTCGTTTATCTGGTGTGTCTCTGGCTGCAGCTACATCATGTGCGCGACAGAGCCTCCAGCCGCATCCTGAAGGGGATGCCATGTTTCACTTCGAGGCGCCCGATGGTGCCGTCCCCGATGGTGGTCAGGGAGTTCAGCAACTCGGTGACCTGTGTTTTGGCGGCCAAGTCTTTCGACGCAGCCTCCGGCCGGGGATCGACCTCCCCTCCGAACTTGATTTCCCGCACCACGCGCGGCGCCGGATCGAATACCGGCTCGCCGCCACGGATCTCCAGCTCTTCAATCGAGCCGAAGTGAAGCTCCCGCATCAGGCGAAGCAGGCGCCGGCGCCCGTCCGAAAGCTCCGCGATCTGTGCCGGCATGATTAACTCTCCTCCCTTCCGACAGCCTGCTCGGCCCGCATGAGTTTGCGTTCCGATTCAAGCGCCAACTGGACAGCGCGCGACTTCACCCGTCCGTTCTTTACCATCGAAACCAGAGCTTTGCTCTTACCGAGCCGCTTCGCCACCCTAGTAACCAACCCGAAGTAACGTGTGACCGGCCTTTTTATGATTTCTGTAATGCAATCTGAATTTTGCATGACCCGATTGAAGACCCTGAATTTACGTCCCATTACTGCTGTTACTTCACAGTTACAAATTATAAGCATTGCAGTCATGATGTCAACCTGTTAAGCTGAACACTTGCATGCAAGTGATTGAACCAAAGATCAAAAATGTTGTCGTTCGAATTCCCGAAGATCTGCATCTGCCGCTTCGCAAAAAGATCGCCGAGATTGATACCTCTTTCCAGGAGGTAATTCTGGAGTCCCTGGTTGGCTGGCTGCACGCCAAAGATTCGACAGCGACCAAGAGGTGGCTTGCAAGAGTGGAGGAGACCGCCCGCAACGCCTGCCAGTTGCCGCCCGAGTTGACGCCCGAGAACCGCGAGGAAAAGGAGTTTGTTGCTGGTCTGCTGGCGTTCCTTCGCGATCCCGAGCGACCCTTCCGGAAAGAGATGCAAAGGTTGCTGAAAAGCATGTTCGAGATCGATTCCAAGCGAGCCTTCCCGAATACGAAAAAAAGACGAAAAATCATTTGATCTATAATTTGTTTTGGGATATTCTAGTCCGGTATTCCTAAAACGACTTCGATGCTGTCTGTCCCGGTTCTCCCCGCTCGTGACCCCCGTCCGATCACAGACGAGCGCCTCGCTCAGGCTTACGCTGCCGAGGAACTCCTCGAAACACTCCTGGACGACCTGCACCAGGACATGCAAAATGGAGCTGCGATGCTGGCATGCGACTACCAGATCCCGGAGCGCCTTCGTCCACACAGTTCGCTGCCGCGCGCCGGAGGACGTGACCGGCGCCGCAAGATCTTGCAGTTTCCGCGTATTCGCGATCCGGAGCCGATCACAGACGCGCGCCTGGAGCAGGCGTTCGCAGCGGAGAGGCTGCTGGATGCCATCCTGGAGGATCTGTTCCAGGACCTCGTCTTGGGCGCAGCAGTGGTCTCGCGCAGTTACCAGCTCCGGTGGCTGCACAAACGACCCAGTGCGATCCGTCTCGCGCGATGTGCGACTGGTTAGCATCGGCATTCCTGGCGTAATTTTCGCCACTCAAGCCGCTGCCGGTCCCATAGCGGCTGGCAGGCGATCTTTCGTAATTTGGTTTCCGTGAGCGGGAATCTGCCGGGTGAAGCCTTCGGCAGGAATAGAATCTCCTCCTGAATATCGGGCGCGAGGTTGGCAAGGTTCATGATCTGACTCATGCGCGCCCGGGTAATATATCCGGCCCTCGCAAGTTCGGCGTAGTCCCGCACCTCGCCGCTTTCAACTAGATCGAGGCACTTGATGGCAAGTGCCATTAGGCGGGCCAAGTGGGGTATGCAACCGGAGGACGGCAGGAGTTGGGAAGCGATCGGCGCGCCCGAGCGCAACGGAGTGTCGAGTTCGAATTCCACGTCGATCGTGCCGGCAAATTCGCTGCGATTCATCTACCCCTCCATCTCCGCGCCTCGGCAAATACGCCGAATGCCCGCGCTCCGGAAGCTGACGGTAACTTTGTTCGTTTTGCCGTCGTAGGCGACACACTCGATCAGGCCGTGGACGATTCGCGCCTGTTCGCGCGATGTTAGCGACTCCCAGACCGGACCGAATTCGACCAGGGCTGCCCGGAAGTCATCCTCGTTGACGGCCTTGGATTCGAGGCCAGTAAGTTCCTGCTGAATCTCGCTCAACCGCCGCTCCGTCTGGCCGATCCGTTCCTGAAGATCTGCCATGCGGTCCGTTACCATCTGGTCGCGGCGGCCCACCAAGGGGACCAGTTTGCGCAGTTCAGCGCCCATTCCCGCTAGTTCCTTTTGCGTAAGCTGGCGCTCAGAGGTGAGGTCCGTGACCTGTCCGCGCCTCTGCTCCTCGGCCTTCGCAATCGCGCGGGCCGCGATTTGGGGATCGGAGCCGATCCGCCGGATCTGCTGCACAACCGCCGACTCGATTGCAGGCGCGGAGACCGACTTGGTCTCGCAGTTTTCCCATCCCCTTTGTTGGGCCTGCTCGCAAACGTAATATCGGTAGCGCCGCGAGCCCTTCGCCGTGTAGGTGTGAACCATTCCCGCATCACACGATGCGCACCGCAGGAGTCCTTTCAGGAGAGCACCGTAATTATTGCGAACCTCGACTCCGCCGCTGCGCCCGTTGCTCTGCAGGATCTTTTGCACCTTCTCCCAGGTCTCCGCGGCAACGATGGCCTCGTGCTCACCGCCATACATCTGGCCCTTGTATTCCACCCTCCCGGTGTAAATTGGGTTCGTGAGCACCCGGTACAGCAGCCCCTTCGTGAATGGCTTCCCGCCCTCGGTTTCGCCCCTTTTCGTAATCCACTGCTTGGTGCGCCAACCGCGGCGGTCGATTTCACGGACGACGGGCAGCATAGCGCGGTAATCAAGGTAGAGGTTGTATATCGCCCTGACTTGGTGGGCTTCGTCCCCATTGATGGCAAGGCGGCCACCGCGAGGATCGATGTCATAGCCCAGCACGGGGTGTCCGCCAGTCCACTTGCCCTTTCGCCTGGCCGCCGACATCTTATCGCGGGTACGCTCGGCGATGATCTCGCGTTCGAACTGCGCGAAGGAGAGGAGGATATTGAGGGTGAGGCGCCCGAGCGAGTTAGTGGTGTTGAACTGCTGCGTGACGGATACGAAGCTGACATTATTCTTTTCGAATGTCTCAACGATGCGAGCGAAGTCGATCAATGACCGGCTCAGGCGATCCACCTTGTAGACCACCACGCAGTCGACCCCACCGGCGCGAATCTCCGTTAGGAGCCGCTGCAGCGCCGGCCGCTCCAAATTGCCGCCGCTGAATCCACCGTCGTCGTAGTGCTCGGGCAGGGTGACGAGGCCTTCCCCGCGCTGGCTAAGGATGTAGGCCTCCCCGGCTTCGCGCTGCGCATCCAGGGAATTGAAGTCCTGATCCAGACCCTCGTCGGTGGACTTTCGGGTGTAGATGGCGCAGCGGACTGTCTTGGCGGCGGCCGGCGCCGGCGCGTTGGTCGCGACCACTGCATTTCTACCGTTGCGCAACGGAGGCCTCCTTGGATTGGGTTAAGCCCCAGAAGAGGAAGCCATTCCACTTCGTGCCAGTCACCGCCTGGGCGACAGCGCTGAGCGATTTGTAAAGCTTACCGTCGTAGTCGAAACCGTTCTCGCGGACCTCGACACTGATCCGACGGCCTTTGTAATCCCGGCTGAGCATCGTGCCCGGCATCGGAAGCCGGGCGTCGATGCCCACCGACGCGGTCGCGGAATGACCGTGTTGACAGGCCGGTCTATCCTCCAGTGCATCCTTTGGTGGGTGGATGCGAAGATCCGCATCGTTGGCCAGCTCCATCGCCCTGCGGTGGGCGCGCTCGCTCAATCCACCCTCGGCGAGGGTTTGTAGGCGCCAGGCGATGCGCTTGAAGAGGGCTTCCTTATGTTTCGAGCGAACCTCCTCGCCAAAGAGTTCCAGGTGTTTCCGCTGGAGCTGGGCGACGGTCATTTGCCGGAGGCCATCGATTTCGTTTTTCAGTGCGCGATTCAAGATCTATCTCCCTTTCTCGGGTGGCGCTAACTTACAGCACCATGAGGGCTCAATTCGGACGCACTATCAAGTCCATCTCCGGTGTCCGGATGCGGCTCCGGCAGGGGAGTGACGCCGCCGGCATCTTGCAGGGTTCGGGCATTCCGCAGCCGCAAATATCCGGTAGCAAGAAGAGAAGCGATCTCGTCAATGACCGAGTCGGGCGGATCCTGTCGATACTCCATTCCAATCTCCAATCGTGGAAGAACGGAAACGGATTATCGTTGGGGGAGCGGAGAGGAGGGAGGATTGGCGGCGCGGCTGCAGTGCGGGTTTACCTCTAACCGTCGCCTGGATTCCAGGCTCTCCGGCACCCACAACGAAGTCCGCTTCGCGGTCGTCCAGTTGTCTGGTGGTCAGTGGAGCAGACTGTTAACTGCTCCTAATGTTATATACCCCGCGAGGGGCCGAATTTTGAAACGGTTTTCGAAAAATATTTTGAAAAGAGTTTCCTGTCCCCGCCGGGCCGCTTCCGTGTATTGAGATCGGAGGGAGATCAGAATTCTGCCGCGCTGTGCGGTGTCGAGTGATATGCTGAGCGGGTTGACGTTCGAATTCTACAGGTTCCGATTTCATTTCCGCTCCGCAGGAGCGCTGCATTTCCCTCCTTATAAATCCGGTAATATCGTGCGCGGCGCGTTCGGAGATCTATTTCGCAAAATCGTTTGCATGCCAAGCTGTCATGACGCCAAGACATGCGAGGTTCGCGCAACCTGCCCGTACGCTCGCGTTTTTGAGCCGCAGGCGGCGCGGGGTGAAGGCCCAAGTGGGCTGGTGGACTGGCCGCGGCCGTTCGTGTTCCGCGCCGCTCACTTGGACGGGCGCACGATTCTGAATGGCGAAGCGTTCCACTTCGATGCCCATATCTTCGACGTGCGAGACCCGGCCCTGCCGTATTTCGTGCTTGCGTTTGCTCAATTAGCGCGGGACGGGCTAGGGCCGGGCAGAGGGCGCGCGGACCTCACCGCCGTGGATCAACTGGACCTGAATGGGGCAACTGCAGCGCGCGTTTTCAACGGCGAGCGCTTCCAAACGGCCAGTCTGTCAGGCCCCAGCGCCGTCGATCTCAGCGAGGCGACAGAGCACATAGGCAACATTAGAGTGCAATTCCTAACCCCGACAGAACTGAAGAGCGGGCGCCAGGTGGCAGATCGTCCGGAATTCGGAATTCTGTTCGGTCGTTTGCGAGACCGAATCAGCGCGCTGCGGGCGCTATACGGCACCGGACCTTTGGAGATCGACTTTCGCGCCCTGGGTGAGCGTGCGGCAAGGGTCCAGATGTTGCGGTGCGAGTTGAAGCGGATGGAAGTGGACCGGCGCTCTTCCAGGACGCAACAGCGCCATCCGCTGGGCGGCTTTGTGGGCGAGGCGGAGTACGAGGGAGATCTGGGTGAGTTCCTGCCCTATTTGTGGCTGGGACAGTGGGTGGGGGTCGGAAGGCAAACGGTCTGGGGTAAGGGGCATTTGGAGATCATCACGCCCATGGATGCGTCTTGATTAGACTGCCCTTTGATTTTTGATCAATATGAGCTTATTATCAAACTAGAAAACATATCCAGAGAAATGTGATTTAGTTCGACGAGGTCCCCCAAGCGAAGGGGGTGAACGGTTATGAGCTCGCTTGCGGTGCCTCGAATTGACGAGTACGGGCAGTTCTTCGCGTCTCTTTCTGACGACGGATTTCTTCCGTACGATTACCAATTGAGAGTCGCCGAGGCAATGTGGCGGCGCGAGAACGTCGTCTTACGGGCACCTACTGGTGCTGGAAAAACAATTGCCGTTCTGGCGCCGTTTCTCTACTCACGCGAAGCGGTTGGTGTGGCCCGAGTGATATATGCGTTGCCCCTACGCACGCTCGCGCAGGGCATCTATCAAGAGTCCCGGCAGTTGTGCGGCCGGCTGGGCAAAGCTTTGCGGGTGACATTGCAGACTGGTGAACAGCCTGACGACCCGTTCTTCACGCTCGGCGATATCGTCGTCACCACTTATGACCAAGTCTTGAGCGGTTTGCTCTGTGGCCCGTATGGTCTTCCAGACAAGTTGCGGAATATCAACGGAGCGGCCGCTGCTGGCAATCTGATCGTCTTCGATGAGTTTCATCTGATGGAGACGAGCCGTGCCTTCCTGACCGCCGCCGTCAGCCTAAAACTATTTGGGAAGACCGCTCGCTCCGTTTGGATGACCGCCACTGCCACTAAGCCCCTGACAGATCTCCTCAAACGCGAGCTCCCAGCGGTGGATGTCGGCCTCTCTGAGACCGAACTTGCCGCCCTGCCGAGTGTTGCGCTTGTGTTGAGGAGGGTTCGAAAGGAGCTTGGCCAGCTTTCGGCCGAGGCCGTTCTAGCGTATCCGGATGCGCGTACAGTCGTAATCGTTAACCGTGTCACGCGTGCGCAGGCGTTGGGCAGCCGCCTAACTGCCTTGGCGCGAGAGCGCGGCATAAGAGTTCCGGTGGATGTGCTGCATGCGCGATTCTTCGGTCCGGACAGGAAGGCCAAACAGGCGAGGCTGGAGACCGGTTTCGGACCTAGATCGAATAGCCCAGCAATTCTGATTACGACTCAGGTGGTCGAAGCCGGCATCAATATCAGTTGCGACCACCTGCACACCGAGATATGTCCCATGAATGCACTGGTGCAGCGGGCCGGGCGTTGTGCTCGCTTTCCCAGAGAGAGCGGCACCGTGCATGTGTACAACAGCGATCCGAGCGCTGCCCTGCCTTACGATCGCGCCGAACTGGACACCGCGTGGGCACTACTACCGGATGCGCCCGTGGAGCTAGATCCTACTACAGCGGCTAGGTGGGTCGACTCTGCGCATCGTGCGAAAGATGAACTGACTCTTCAGCGATACAAACCAAAAACGAGATATCAAGAGTGCCAGGAACGAATCTGGAACAATGTTGTGGGACAGAATCGAGGCGGCGTGGCGGACCTGATTCGCGAGCAAAGTGACTCTATTCGAGTGGCCGTCATCGACGATCCGCGGGGCCGCACACCCAGTGAGTTGGAAGGCATCTCCCTTTATCGTTATCAATTGCGCCGTCTGATCGCCCTTGGATCCATATGGGTATTCGACGCCGACGGCGGCTGGATCGCGACTAGCGAGTTTTCTGAAATCGATCGTTCATACGCTGCGGCCGTCCCGCGGTCACTGGCGCGTTACACACCGGAATTCGGGTTGGAGTTGGGTGTCGCCGGCGATTACCAAAGTCCGACTAGATGCCCGCCTAGCAGGCCGGGGTACAGGCCCCTGAGACGAGAGTCTTGGGTCCACCACACAAAATGCGTCATGGTGGAAGCACGCCGCAGGCTTGACAATGAGGGCATTCTATTGGAAAGCTTGGACGCGTCTCTGAGTGAACTGCTCGACTGGTCGACGGCACTGCACGATCTCGGCAAGCTCCAATCACAGTGGCAAGAGTGGGCTGAGGCTGCACAACGAGCGCGAGACCCGCTGTACCGCCACACGGAGTTACTGGCCCACACCGACTTCGATTCCAGCAGCGCCAGTGACCGAGCGTTGTCTCGTACGATTCGCCCGCCACGACCCCACCACTCCGCTGCCAGCGCGTATTATGGGTCTCGGGTCATGGAGATAGCGGAGCCATCTATACCCTTTGCCGCCCGAGCTGCCTGCATCTCAGCAGTTCTTGGACATCACGGCGGATGGGCTGAACAGACGGTCCTGCAAATGCATTTTAACTGGGAGTCGGATCTTAGAGCAGTTCGACCAGGAGTTGGGCTGGCGGCGCTTCCCCCGCCGTCTGCGGCGGCATTGGAGAGACTTTGGGCTGGTCTCTCGTCTATGAAGCTGCAATTTGCTACCTGGTGGCCACTTGCCGCATATCTCACACGAACCTTGCGCCTCTCGGATCAGTTGGCCACGGAGGAAGGAAGCCACGATGGATAGGTTTTCTCTCCCAAAGCTCGCTGGTACGCACGCCGATGTGCTCGCCGCAGCGGGCCTCGCGGACCTGCTCTCTCCAGTAGTGGATCGGTGCGTAATAGTCGATCTCGGACCCGATTTCTGCGTCGAGGTGGGGGCGACGATTACGCCGGACATCTGCGCCGATTTACCCGTGGAGCCCGGTTATCGCTTCTTACGGCCTAATGAAAAAGCCTCTGTCCCCGAAGCGGTGAAGCGGGATTATGTGGACTATCCCGCAGAAAAGGCGCGGGCTGCGCGCTACAATACCGCCCGCCTAGAGGCGCGCCGGGCTGGGGCTGAGTTGGCGGCCGACATCGCTGCAGACAAGCCTCGCCCGGATTGGAGGCTCTACCAGGCACTGAATGCATTGCAGGGAGATGACGCGACCAACAAGCTCGCGCTGGCGATTCTGAAAGAGGCTCCGGATAGCTTCGCGCGAACCGTTTGCACTGCGATCGAAGCACTTCGTGCCGGGCGACGAACCGTAACGAAGTGGCCAGTTGCACTTGTGCAGTTGTTCAATCCGCAGGCAGCGAAAGGCTATGCACGTCTGAAACCAGACTCGACTGACCGTAATGACGGCACCAAGAACGCCTTTGCGGAACCTTTCCTGGAGTGGCTCAGATATAGAGGGTACTTCGCAATCGCCTGTCCGTATTTCCTCGGAGCAAAGGGAGACAGTGTACGTCTGCTCTGCCCTGTTCCACAGCACGTCGATTTTCTAATGCTTACCGATGCGGTCGGCAAGCTCCGCGCCCTCCCGGCTGGGGGCTCCGCACCGAAGCTCGATTCGCTCAGTGTGTTAAATCTGGCTGAGATCCTTGTTCAAGGATCTAAACAGTTTCAGGAAGGGGGCTTTGCTCCCGTGCAATTGGTTTCGGGCATCATGATTGCCAACTATCAATCGATGGGGCAGGCTAAAGCGGTCACGGGCCTCGAGCAATTGGCGTTGCCGGACTGGTTCCCGATTCATACGCAAGCCGACAGCGAACTCTGGCTGGAGATCTTGGCGGAGCACCGTGTAATCATCCGCTCACTGCGGGATGACCGTTCCGATGAGATTGGCCTTCTGCTGAAGTATCGCCGATACTTGGAAAAACGCGGTAAGGCGGCGTTGATGTGTCTTGCATGCTTCTTTCAGGACTACGGCATTTTCTTGCTGCGCGAACGCGAGCATGGGCGCCGGCTCAAACAACTACAAACCGTTCACATGGAGAAGATATTTATGCAAGGACAAGACTACTCGGGAATTTTGAGCAACCAAGGTTTTCGGGCCGTCGCGGATGCGATCCGGAGTGCGACGGTGAGTGCGCAGGCAATGAAAGCTATGAAGCGTCCGGACTATCGTGAGATCCGTTACGACCTGCTGCCGGAATTACGCCGGAAGCGGACACTTCCGGGTGTAGGACCGTTCCTCGATGCTTTAGGCGAATTCGTCGCCAGCTATAACGGTGAGAGTGCGCGCCGGCTTGAACTCGGAAAGCGCACAGGTATCCGGCGAGTAACAACAGACGAGTTGAGCGCCTTTGTCGAACTTGCGTGCCGGCAAAAAGACGCTTCGGTTATAGGCGCTTTGCTTTGTGCTTACGCCACGTGTCGCGAGCCGCGACAGTCGGCTTCCGACGTGGAACCGAATATTCCTGAAGAGCCAGTGGAGGAATCCAGTGTTGAAGCTTAACTCGTTATCCTTAAGCGCCCGCGTTACTTTCGATCTGCACAATCTGAACAGCGAGGGGACGGAAGGCAACCAACAGCAGACCCGCATGGTCCACATTGTGGACGAGGCGGGCGAACGGCAGATAGTTAATGCGATAAGTGGCGACATGTTCAAACATATCTTCGTAGGACACTTGACGCCTCTCCTTGAGCGCGACGGGCAGCCGTTGTCGTCCGGTGCCCGCCAACTAAACCCCGACCGCGTTAATGCTGATCCGGAATTCAAAAAGACCATCAAGGACTTGGAAGGCGGATCGGCGGTACTGGCCGCAATCGCGAAGCAGTGTGCAGTCACCGACATCGCCGGCGCGCTGATCACGGAGGGCCGAGCGGTGGCGAGGAAGTCCTGCGTCGAATTCGGCTGGGTTGTGGGTCTGCCAGAAAAGACCGTGACGGAACAGTATTTTCATGTCAAATATGATCCGGAGAGCCGCTCCGGTGCTACCGGTCAGGAAGGGAAGGGAGAAGGCACGGTTGCGGGCAGACAGGCTATCTTTCACAGGCCTGCGAACTCGGGCATTTACGCTCTCATCTGCAATATCGAGCTCGGGAGAATCGGTGTTAACGACATCACCCGCAGATTGGAGATCAGCATGGATGATCAACTGGTTCGCGCCCGCGCGGCGGTTAGAGCTTTGATGGCGACCTTGCTGTGCCCCGCTGGAGCGCAGCGAAATACGCAGAACCCGCACATTGTGGCATGCGAAGGCGTTGTGGCCACTTCTAAGAGCTCTTTACCTGCCCCCACAGTGAGTCCGCTCAACCATGAGTATGGGAGCCAGATCGAGAAGATCGCTGGGACGTTGAACGGAATTCAATCGGATACAGTCAAGGTTCACCGGTTTGGTACGCTGGCTGAGGCTGCAGCAGTACTCGAGAATATTGCCACTGAGGCCTGATCTATGACGCGGACGAACGCTCGGATTGAGGACCCGCATTCGCTTGCCTCGGTCGAGCCCCCAGAATCGATTCCAGTGACGCCGAAGCCGGAGCGCTGGTTAGTATTCACTTACGAACCGACCGCTCTATTTTCACTCAAGATGAGCAGAGCGACAAGTTCAGTCGGCAGAACGATTCTTGTCCCGACGCCCTACGCTGCAAAGATGGCATTCGTTGACGCAGCATTCAAGGTCGGATGGCGAGGCGACGTCAGTACCCTGGTTACGACGTTGGCTTCAGTGGACCTTCGGATCGGAGTGCCGGAAAAAGCTGTGGTGACTCATACGATCATCAAGATCAGGCAGGAGCCGAAGGACAGGAAGTCGAACCCGCCTTATATCCCGGCCGTCGCATACCGGGAGTTCGTGTGCTTTCGGGGTCCGCTGCGATGGGCGTTCGACTTGGTCGCGGTGCCCAGTTGGCTTGAGGCTGCGCTGATTGAGATTGCTCCGGGGATCAACTACGTCGGCAAGCGTGGGAGTTTCATTCAGTTCATGGAATACAGCCGCCAGGTAGAACTTGGGCCTGCCTTCACGCAGCCTTTAGACGTTGGCGAACTGAAGCCGACTTCCGGGATGCATATTGCCGTGCTCGATGATTTCGGGCCCGAAGCCAACTTCGAGGCGCTTAACTCTTTCAGCACCATACCGATTCGGCGGGACAAGCAGCGGATCCTTCGTGAAACGTTAGTGCCGCTTGGTCTCGTCAATGTTGGGCCCGGATTCTCTGAGTATTCACGCTAGCCAGGATTGAGGAGTGGTTATGTCAGCGTTACCCTTGCGACGGATTGAATCTCCCCTGCCCCGGAAGCCGCCGGCTTCGGAGGGCCAGTACAACTGGATCACCGGAGGTGTCGACGTTGCGGCGGAGCAGATGGAACTGCCGCTGCCGCCGGTCGATGACGCGGTGCTTCCGGATGACGGCAGCGTGGTTCTCCTGGCGACGGAGAACGGATCGCAGCTATTCGTTTCCGGCTTCGGCCTATTCATCGGAAAAAAGAGCGAGCGGGTGGTGGTTAGGAAGGGGAAGTCGGTCTGCGCGCAAGTTCCGCTGATGAGGCTCCAGGAGATCATCGTGGCGTCGCGCGGTGTCAGCTTCTCATCTGACCTCATCGAGGAGATGTGCGAGCGCGGCATCCGAATCGCCTGCCTGACGTCCAGCGGAAAGCCATTCGCGCTGCTTACGTCCCCCATGCTCACAGCGACGGTGGAGACGCGGCGCGCGCAGTTCGCCGCCTATCAGAATGAGCGCGGCGCCGAACTCTGCCGTTGGATCGTCGCCGGGAAACTCCATAACCAGGAGAAGCTTCTCCGGTATTTTGCCAAGAACCGCGAGGGCGACCGAGCAAACGCCCTTGAGAAGTGCGCCGCCACCCTGCGCCGCCTGCGGCGGGGGGCCCTGGCGGCGGAAGGGACTACGCCTGACGAGGTCCGCGGGGAGCTGATGGGGCTGGAGGGTTCGGGCGGGAGGCTCTACTGGCAACAGATCGGCAATATGCTGCCGGACGGACTCGGGTTTGAGGGGCGCTCCCATCAGGGCGCAACGGACGGCGTGAACGCGGCATTGAACTACGGATATGGCATTCTAACCGCTCACGTATGGGGCGCGGTGATGAACGCCGGACTGGAGCCTTTCGCCGGGTTTCTGCATGTGGATCGCAGCGGCAAGCCGTCGCTAGTACTGGACCTGATGGAGGAATTTCGCCAACCAATCGTGGACCGGGCCATTTTCTCATGGCTCAACAAAGGCGGCCAACTGACGCTACAGAAGGGAATGCTCGATGCCACCTCTAAGGAAAGCGTCGCGTCGCGTGTGCTCTTACGGCTGGTCGCCACGGAACAGCATCGTGGAAAACAGCACCAGGTGCGCTCGATCGTCCAGATGCAGTCGCGGCTGGCAGCCAGCGCGGTCAGAGGGCTGCGGGCCTACCGGTCGTTTTCATTCAAGTGGTGAACCGTGGCGAGAAAAAACCGCTATACCGGCGTGCTGAAGCCGTCGCCCCTGGGCAAAGGAAGTCCGGAAGTGTCGCTGGTGCTGATCTACGATATCGAGGACGACCGGTTGCGCACGCGGGTTTCTGACGTTTGCCTGGATTATGGCCTGGACCGAATTCAGTTCAGCGCGTTTTTCGGGAAACTGAATCGAAACCGCCGGCAGGAGCTGGCATTGCGGCTACGGAACGAGTTGGGGAACGAATCCGGCCGGGTGCGCATCATTCCGGTTTGCGAACAGGACCTGAAGGACATGTGGGTGCTCGATCAGTACAGGCGCGATGCCGACGAGTTGAAAGCAGCGGCGGAACCGCAGCGAGAGAAGCCGAAGCTACGGATCCTGGCGTCGGAGGATTAATGGATTTGATCCCAATAACCGATCTCAAGCAATGGGCCTACTGCCCACGGGTGGTGTATTATCACCACGTGATGCCGGCGTCAGCGAAACCGACCTATAAAATGAGGGAGGGATTGGCGGCGCAGGAGATGATCGAGGGCCTGGAGATGCGCCGGAAGCTGCGAGAATATGGTCTTGAGGCCGCTCGTCGACGGTTTGGCGTTTGGCTGGAAAACCAAGAGTTGGGTCTCTCGGGAAAGATCGACCTGCTGCTCGAAGGTCCGGAGGAAATCGCCGTGGTGGATTTCAAGTTGACATCGGGTGAGCCGGGCCAGAATCACCGCATCCAGCTGGCAGGTTACTCGCTGCTGGGGGAAGCCGCTTATGGGCGACCGGCGCGGCGTGCGTTCCTGTTCCGGATTCCGGACAATCGCATTTTCGTAGAGCCGGTCACCGAGGAACTGAGGCGCCAGGTGAAGGCGGCGGTCATTGACATACGGAAGACGGGCGAGTCGCAGCTATGTCCTGAGCCCACGGACGTCCGGGGACGCTGCGTAGAGTGCGAGTTTGCAAATTACTGTGCAGACATCTGGTAGCGGGAATTTCGCGGATTGCCGGTGTTTTTCAGCAGAAAGCCAATCCGCGAGGAATTTGCGCAAAGACATTGAGCTAAGTAGCTTAAAAATGTGCGTTTTATGGAGCTCCCACAGAGGTGTCCCCCATGGGAAGGACTGAAACTCGTGATGCCTCCCTCGCGGGCGCTGAGCGACTGCATCCCACAGAGGTGTCCCCCATGGGAAGGGGACTGAAACAGCCAGAATCAGCAGCGCCGCGCCACTAAAAAACGGACCCACAGAGGTGTCCCCCATGGGAAGGGGACTGAAACAGGGCGAATACCCAGCCCACCAGTTGCCCGTACCGCCCACAGAGGTGTCCCCCATGGGAAGGGGACTGAAACTCGTCGAACGAGGCCTGCGCGATGTGCGTGAGCACGGCCCAC
>Ga0181526_10000827_pt1 | contig 31426 bp, 21 predicted proteins | sample PEATcosm2014_Bin_35_FD_119750 | JGI IMG/M metagenome (GOLD analysis project Ga0181526, IMG submission 119750) | Peatland microbial communities from MTU Mesocosm Facility, Houghton, MI, USA - PEATcosm2014_Bin06_30_metaG | ecosystem: Environmental > Terrestrial > Soil > Wetlands > Peat | place...
GCGCCCCAATCCCCGCCCTGTGCCACAAATTTTGAGTAGCCGAGTCGCTTCATCAACACGGTCCAGGCACTCGCGATCCGTTCAGGGCCCCAGCCGGTCGTCGTCGGCTTGCCTGAAAACCCGTACCCCGGCATCGACGGAACCACGATATGGAACGCGTCGGATGCATTTCCGCCGTGTGCGGTGGGATTGGTGAGCGGATCGATAATCTTCATCTGTTCGGTGATCGAACCGGGCCACCCGTGGGTAACGATCAGCGGCAACGCATTTTCGTGTTTGGAACGTACGTGAATGAAATGAATGTCCAGTCCGTCGATCTCGGTAATGAATTGCGGCAGGGCGTTGAGTTTTGCCTCAATCTTGCGCCAGTCGTACTCTGTCGCCCAATAGTGAGCGAGCGCTTGAGTCGTCGCGAGCTGCACCCCTTGGGTTGCATCCTTTACCGTTTCCCGGTCCGGCCACTTTGTGTTGTTGATGCGCCTGCGCAATTCGGTGAGTTCCGCTTCTGGGATATTTATTTTCTGAAACGGACGAATCGCATTCTTGTCAGCTGTCTGCTTGCTGCCTTGCTGTGTAGTGACTGCTTGGGTCATGTTGTCCTCCTTAGAGTAGTTTTTGCTGCGTACATGGGGTTGCGTTGGACGCGATGAACACATCCAACAGAAGTGTCGAACCGGAACAATTGGACGATGGTGTCAGCGATACCTTCGTATCAGTCGAGGTAGAGGAATAACTTTGACCATGCGTCGCGGTGTCGAGGCGCTTTGCCAGCCGAGCCGCGGCCGCGATTGTTACCGCTCGCCAATTTCGTTCTTTTGACCGCGAGGGCGTATCCAACAATGTCAACTCCTCAAGCCAGTCTTCTGTCGCAACGCGGGCTTGCTCCGTGCCAAACAACTCCGTCACCGCACCGGTGAAGGCTGATAACTCGCGCTCTGCTCCATGCGTCTCGGCACCACAGATCGGGTTGCTGAACGATTGTTTGTTGGCCATCGGATTCTCCTCAACAGCACCCGTACCGACGAAATGGTGGCGGCTAAGATTGATTTCGTGAAATATTCAGTGCTCTCTGTCTGATACAGGTTTTCCCGCCCGGATAATCACGCAACTTGTGCGGTCGGTCCTCTTCCAACACTAGTCACCACGTTGGGAGAAGAAAGCGAGGCGACTATGTCATTGGTGTTCGCGATCGCGCTGGCGTAGTTTGGGAGATTGGTGACAAGCGCAGCGTGCATGAACTCCTCCGAGTAGTCCGCGGTCCCGTCCTTTACCACAGTGACGTCGTATCCGAGTTCAACGGCAAAGCGCACGGTCGATTCGACGCATGTATGCGCGACAAGACCGGCGACAATGAGTCTCTGGATGCCATGCTTTTTGAATTGCATATCCAGATCGGTGTTGGCAAAGCCACTGGAGCACCAATGCTCCTGCGCCACGATGTCTCCCGGCTGTGGGGCAAACTCGGCACGGAACTCGCCGCCCCACGTTCCATATTCAAACGTTTTTCGTGACGAGGCCGCTCTCTGAATCGGCGCGGTGTACTTCCAGGTCTCGTAGTCGCCGGGACGGTATCGATGATGCATGGCATAGAAAACCCTCATCTCCGTCGTTCGCGCTGCGGTCAGCAACTGCAACATGTGAGCGATGCAGTCATTCGACTCGGCAACGGTTTTAATACGATCCCATAGCTTGCCGCCCTCGGAGATGAAGTCGTTGTAGGGATCGATGAGGACAAGTGCCGTGATCTCTTTGTCGAACTTTAGATCTGTCATGTTTGTGGTCCTGCGTTCACTTAAGTTCTGCGTTTCTCTAGCTAGGTCCTCCAACATGCGCGGCAGGACAATTTCTGCTTCTCGGGTCTACAAGGCACGTTTCATCGGTGCTTTGATCCGGTTCTCCTACATGACTTAGGCCGCACTCGCGACGCGGGCGGAGTTACCGTTCCTCAAGGCATGGCGCTCAATGCTCTTGGCGTATAGGGGTGTCTCCTGCCTGTTGTGAGCTTCCGAAATCGGCTTGCGGGCGGCTTGGAAGACCTCCCGTGGAATGCCCTGTTTCGCCAGGGAGTCCAGAAGCTCCGGCGTGAAGGAGCTGTGTACTTCATTGGTAAACTCGCAGGTGTTGCCATCGATCTTCTTCACGCTCAAGTCCCAGATCACGCCCACTTTTATCCTGCCGGTTGGCGTAAAGATGTCTGAGCTTGAAACCAGGCGCAAGTGATCTGGTTCGGCAACCTCTTCAACGTAATGCTGCACCATGGGGCTTCCGCCGAGAACTTCGACGTTGATGGACATACGCCGACCATCCGGCGCCGTAGTTGCGCCGGCAGACACATGAGCCGGGGAGCAGGATTGGTATTCCGATTCCGACAGGCCAAAGCACCAAGTGGGAATATCCACGTCTTCAATGGGAGAGTGAATCGTAGCTGAAAAACTGGACTTCACTAGCGTGTTATCTTCCATACCTGTCTCCTCAGGAGTTCCTATCACTCCGGACGTTTCGTCCCGGATTGCTCTGCCACCATTTACTCGGCGGTTTATCTAGTTGCTCTCTCGATCGTTCGTGATCCACTCGCGGATGTAGGCCGGGCAACTCCTCAGTTCGATGCCTTCCGCTTCCGCCTGTGCGAGAAGCTTAACCGCGTCACGGCTGACCAGCTCTACCTCTGCGAGTTCAACGGCGACGACTCGGCGTGGGTCGAGCGTAGTACGAATGACCTCCAGATCTTCCGCCGCGATCTGACCGCTGATGTAAAGGACCAGACCGTGTTCCGTCGAAAGTCGGTCGATTCGGCACGTCATTGGCTCGCGTCGCCCGCCGTCCACTGAATTCAATGGCAAATGATGTGCCACTCGAACGTAACTGAAAGCGCTGGAGATCCAGCCGCGTCCCGATCGGCGAATTTGGCAGATCGGGTGAATGTGGTGAATTTGGAGAAAGTGGTGGGAACTTCAGCGAAACTTAAACTGCGTCTTGTCGATACCCAACGCCTTTATGCGATGGTCAAGCGTAGATGGTGGAACGCCAAGCTTCGCAGCGGCCCCTGAGCGCCCAGCGACACGGCCCCGGGATGCGGCGAGCGCCGTTTCAATGAGCTCCCGTTCACTTCGAAGCTTGCCTTGAGGCGGCGTGGGCGAAGTAACTTGAGGTCGTCCTCGGGTGGGTTGTTTTGCGAGCCATGACTCGTCGACAGCAAAAATCTCGCCGGAGTTCAGGATCACGGACCGCTCAATCACGTTCTGCAGCTCGCGGATGTTGCCTGGCCAATCGTAGTTCTGCAACAGATTGAACGTCTTCTTATCGATCGAACGGAAGTTCTTGCCCGCCCGCCTAGCATAGCGTCGCACGAAGTACTCGACGAGCATCAAGATGTCTTCACTCCGGTCTCGGAGCGGCGGCACCTCGATGGGGAATACGTTCAGTCGATAAAAGAGGTCTTGGCGAAAGCTTCCATTGGCCACCGCGGCCGCTAGATCACGGTTGGTCGCCGTGATGACTCGAACGTCGACTCGGATCTTCTGGGCTCCCCCGACTCGCTCAAACTCTCGCTCTTGCAAGACTCTCAGGAGCGCGACTTGCGTGTCGGGCGGAAGTTCACCCACTTCATCGAGGAAGATCGTGCCACCATTAGCCTGTTCAAAGCGGCCGAGCCTCCGCTGTGTTGCTCCTGTGAAAGCGCCTTTTTCGTGACCAAACAACTCCGATGAGATCAGAGTGGGCGCCAACGCGGCACAGTTAACACTGACGAAAACACGTTGAGCCCTCTGCGATCGTTTGTGGACGGCGCGCGCGATGAGCTCCTTTCCGGTACCAGTCTCTCCCGTGATGAACACCGTGGAATCGGTCGGTGCCACTTTAGCAATCCTCGAGAGAACCGCATTTAATGGCTTGGAGCAACCAACGATCTCTTCAAACATCTGAGCACGGTCGACCTCGTCTCGCAGTGCCAAGTTTTCCCGGTAGAGTTGATCCTTGAGTGCCCTGATCTCTGCTTCAGCCTGTTTCTGTCTAGTCAAATCGAGGGCGAAGGCAAGGCCGTCTTTTCCGCCCTCTTGGAACAAGGTGGCTCCAATCAGCACTGGAACTCGGCTGCCATCTTTCCGGACAAATTCTGACTCGAAAGGTTGTACGGTCCCGGTCTCGATTACTTCCGCCAGAGCGCGTTCAGCACGCTCGCGCCAGTCCGCAGGAGTCATGTCCCACCATCGCACGCGACCCGCAGCGACGTCTCCATGATCGTATTGCACCATGCGAAGAAAAGCTTCATTGGACGACAGGATGGCGCCATCGACATTCCAGGTCGCGATTCCCAGGATGTTGGCGTCCACTAGACGCCGAATCTTCGCTTCACGATCCTCGAGATCGCTGTAGAGGCGCGTGTTCTCCATGGAAATTGCTGCCGCCGAAGCAATCAACTTAAGGACGGCCATTCGCGCTGGGGGGAATGCATGAGGTGTGAGGCTGTTTTCCAGGTACAGCAGCCCGAGCAACCGGGTTTGTTTGAGCAGCGGGAGGCAGAGCACAGACCGTGCGTGGTGTCCGCGAATATACTCGTCGGCGGCGAATGGATTCTGACCGGATGCGTCGTTTAAGACAATACCTTCTTTGGTCCGAAGGACGTGGTGTAGAACCGAACTGGGTAGATCCGCAGCGGTGACGCTTGCCTGTCGAAGGACCACTGTCACCTGCTCATTGCTGGTTGTGGCTTCCGCTTCGATGCGATAGCCATCTTCTCGAGAAAGAATCAGCAGACCTCTCTGAGCGCCTGCGTGCTCGAGTGCAGTTCGCATGATCGTGTCGATCAGTCTGTCCAGCACGATCTCACCCGACACAGCTTCGGACACCTTGATTACAGTCGCTAACTGGAGTTGCTCGACTGGCGTATGTATAGTCGCGGTCGCATCCGAGATCCCTGTCTCGGGTTTGATTTGCGGGTAGAGCTGCTCCAGTTGGCGGACCTTAGCTTCCGCTCCCCAACGGACGTAGCAATAGCGCGCTTCCCGCAGGTAGGTCGTCGCGATTGTCTCGTACCCGCGCGCCGCATAGAATAACCCTGCCAGTTCGTTAGCGAAGGCTTCATTGTGGACAAAGCCGTGCACATGGGCGGAGCGAATCGCCTTCTCATAAAGGGCCTGCGCGTCCAGAATGCGCCCCTCGATCCGTGCGACCTCTGCCGCAACGAGCGCGGCGCGGTTCTCAAATGTCTGCGGCGAGTGCTCGGCCCACACCTCGATCTGCTTGGAATGTGCCGCCAAAGCCTCGAAATGTTTCGATCGGTCTTCAGGCGACGCAACGTTCCAGGCGCCCGCGTGAGCAAGCGCGGCATAGAGGCGAAAGTCCGCGGTTTCGAACATCGCCGCTGATGTCCAATACAACCGTTGCCCCTTGAACGCGGCCTCAGCCGCCGAAGCATAGTCTCCGGCAAAAAAACGGGCCTGCACCTTGCGGGTCCAATAGTAGAACTCGGCGAATACCAAATTCGGATTGCTGGAGAGATTGCGCTCGACCTCCGGCTCGCTGTAATCGTCGTGATCCAGCCGCCCAAGCGTCGGTGTCACTCCGCGCAGCGTCCGAATCAGCCCCAGTTGTGCTCCGCAGAGGTGTATGACTAAACCGAAGCGCACTCTTTTCGCAAAAGCCAGGCCGTTCTCGCATTCCGTCTGCACTTCTCCGAGTGGATCTCCGACTGCCAGACAAATCGTAATCAGTTGGTCCCAGCTATAGGATGCGAAAGTAAGATCGCCAATACGATATGCGGCATCGAACGCGCGACGCACCAGTTCACGACCGTTCGCGACGTGCTGCGCCCAAGGCATGACCATGGCACCGAAAGACATATAGGTCCTCGCTTGGTAGCGCCTCAGGCCGCGCTTCTCGACCAAGTCATAGCCCAGTTGTCCGAAACGGAATCCGTCTTTGTAGTTGCCAAGTCGCGCGCCCGCAAACATCGCAAGCCACACGTAGGCGAAGCACGCGGCATCGCTGTTGCCGTGTTCGAGGCTGAGTGTCACCAAACGGCAAACGACGAGTGTCGATAGATGCTGGTCAAAGAGAATCGACGGCGTCAGAATCTCCGTGAAGACATCAAGCGTGTCGAGCACCTCCGGATCCACAACGAGCGGCAGGTCCATGAGCTCTTCAATTTGCCGGCTGCCGAGTAAAGTCCAGATTCGCGCGTATTCGACTAATACGTCATCGCGTGTCGGACGGTTCGACCACACCGTGCCCTCACTGCGGAGCCACTCCAGGAACACGTCTACTGCGCGGTCGCACCGATCCAACGTGGTGTATAGGGTGAGTCGCAAGCGCGTGGCCACGCAGAAATCGTGTCGATTGTTCGCGCGTAGCGGTAACAGCGAGAGTCGATTCTCGGCAGCAACCTTCTCTGCGGTCAGTAGCTCGCACTCAGCCATCAAATACTCGGTCGAAAAGATGAGGGGATAGTTTCGCTCCCACGTCTCCTCCGTCAGCAGCGCTCGGCCTGCCCCGAGATATTTGAGTGCCGAAGCGTACGCGGTCGAAATCTTGGCGCGCCGGCCTGCCATGAGATTCAGCTCTGCGACGCGCTCGCGGTCTTCCACCGACGTGAGGAGATGAGAGCCGCGATTGAGTTGGTTCACGATCTCGAAGATAGCCTTCTCACGTTTCGCCCCAGGTATGTGCGCCGCCAGAAGCATCCCAATGCGCAAATGCGTCGCAGAACGCATTTTGTCAGGGATCAGGGAGTACGCTGCTTCCTGCACACGATCGTGTAAGAATCGATAGGAATCGTCCGAGCGGAAGATAAGGCCGGTCCGTACTGCTTCCCAGAGGTGTTGGTGAAGTTGCTCTATCGACTTCTCGTAAGCCATGACCAGCATGTCGAACTCAGCGCTGTTTCCCATGCAGGCAAACTGCTTCAGTGCCTCCTGCGTGTCGACAGGCAGGCGGTTCAACTTTCCGACCATGAGCTCCACGACGTTGTCCGTGTAGCCCTTAGCGTGAATGCGGTTCAGGTCCCACACCCAACGGCCTTCACCGTAGTCGAAGCTGAGCAAGCCTTCCTCTGCCAAGGTAGAAATGAACTGGATGGCGAAGAAGGGATTGCCTGTAGTCTTCTCATGAATCAATTTCCCGAGCGGAGCGGCACGTCTCGGCTCGCAGCGCAGCGAGTCCACCAGCAATTGGCACAGATCGTCCTGGCCGAGCGGTGTCAGAACGATGTCCTCCAATGCTGCTCCGGCCTGACGGATTGCATCGAGCTTGCGCATCAACGAGTGCGTTGGGCTGACCTCGTTGTCGCGATAGGCACCTATGAGCAATAAGTGCCGCAGATCGTCGCGGGTCAACAGATCTTCGAGTAAGTCGAGTGTCGCGGCATCCAGCCACTGCAGATCGTCGAGGAAGAGTGCCAGTGGATGCTCCGGTCGTGCGAACACGCCAATGAACCGGCGAAAGACCAAGTGGAAACGTCGCTGCGCTTCCGATGGCGGGAGCTCGGGAACCGGTGGTTGTTCGCCAACGATGTGCTTCAATTCAGGGACAAGATCGACGATAAGCAGTCCGTTCGGCTCCAGCGCTTCCCGAAGCGCATCACGCCACTTGCTTAATTCGTCTTCGCCTTTGCTAAGGAGCGGACGCACGAGGCTTTGGAATGCCTGCGCCAGAGTGGCGTATGGAATGTCGCGCTTGTACTGATCGAACTTGCCAGACGCAAACAGTCCACGCGGTGGGACGAGCGGCTTGTGAAGCTCGTTCACAACGGCGGACTTGCCGATACCCGAGTATCCGGAGACGAGCACCAGCTCTGGCCGGCCGCCCGCGACAATGCGATCGAACGCCGTGAGCAGGGTGTCCACTTCACGGTCTCGCCCGTACAGCCTCTCGGGGATCATGAGGCAGTCCGGAGTATCCTGTGCCCCGAGAGTGAAATCGTCGATGCATCCTCGTGACTCCCATTGCGATAGGCACTGCAGTAGATCGCGTTCAACTCCCGCGGCCGTCTGATACCGCTCCTCGGCTGTCTTCGAGAGCAGCTTCATCGTGATAGCGGAGACGGCCGCTGGGATGTTCGGTAAGCGCTCGCTGGGAGCGGTGGGTTGTCTTGCAATATGGCTATGCACCCATTCCATTGGATCGGATACCGTGAACGGAAGCCTGCCGGTCAACATCTCGTAGAACGTGACCCCAAGCGAGTACAGATCGCTGCGGGAATCAATGGAGCGATTCACTCGTCCCGTCTGCTCGGGTGCCATGTAGGCGAGCGTTCCTGCGATGAACTCGGGAGGTTCGGGCAATTGGCGCTCGCGCGGGAGCCGCGACGCAATGCCGAAGCCGGTGAGCCAGGTGTGCCCAGTTGAGGGGTCCACGAGCACGTTGGCTGGTTTGATGTCCTTGTGAATAAGCCCGCGTCCGTGGAGCTGACCGAGTGCGGTAGACAACGCCACGGAGAGTCGGAGGAATTGTCCGATCTCCATCGGCTCCCGGACCAGGTGATCGAGCGGCTCGCCTCCTGTGTAATCGACCACAAGCATCGTCTGTCCGCGCTCGCGCACCAATTCCAATGGCCGCAATGCCCAAGCGCTGTCCAGGTGACTCTTAAGTTCGTGTTCGTGTGTGAGGCGATTGACGCTTTCTAGGGTGGGACGCTCAACACCGGCAGGGATGGGTATGAACGCGTGTTTCTCACCCTCAGAGTCGTTCCGCCAGAATCTGCAGAAGACACGTCCCGTATCTTGCCACAGCACCTCGACGGAATCGTTCTCCCAGCCGGCCCCGAACAGGACGGATGCCTTCATCTGTCCCGTCTCCTTCTGCCCACGGGATCAAACCGTTCGTCTGGTTCGCGTTAGCGGACATGCAATGATTGGAAACGATGAAACCCCAGGTCGTGAATTTTATCAGATTCGCCGCCCCAGTTTTCGACGCCGGGCTCGCTAACCCTTGTCGGCTTTGTCGACCACTGGTTCGAAGGAAGAGCCGAACCGAACACCCACAAAGAGAAGACTCGCATATTCCACACGCAGTGCAAAGATCGACACCGCATCGTTGCACGAGAGCACCAGAAGAGAGTAGTTGGCCGATTAAATGGACTATTCTTGGACCCAAAACACTGACACTATGTGCGTGGGCCGGGATGTACCCGCCAGTAACTCGCTGATCAGTCGAGCCTTGCTGCAGATTCAACCGCAACCCCCCAAAGTCGCCCGCGGTCTTCACACGGCAGAGGCCGGACGGCGAGATCATTCTCTCCTCACGGTCCACGTTGCCGACCACAACACATCCCGGTCATTGCGGTTCAACGGTAGACGCCAAGCCCTTATGGGCTGCGCTCTACCAATCGTTAAACCTAATGCATGCTGAGGGTTACGAATATCGAAGACTTATCTATATGGGAAGTATCGAATCGATGCAACAGATGAACAATGATGGGTAACTGCATGATTTAAATTGATTTGGTGGCCAGGGACGGAGTTGAACCGCCGACGCCAGCCTTTTCAGGGCTGTATTCTTTGGGCCTAAACCCCTTTTCAGTCAATAAGTTAATTGGTCAAGGTGGCCACTTTATTGTGACCATTCTGTGACCAGCGCCGATGTTCGCCTAAGCGTCGGTGCAAAACAGTTAAAGTCGAAATCGGAAGAAACAAATCAAGGTCTCGAAAGCAGCCTCTGCCGCGACAGCGAAATCTTCACCCGTAACTAACTGAAAACACGCGGCACGGATGGCGCTACAGAAACGTTTTAGTAAGGTTCGGAAACAAATCGTGGACTGTTAATGGACCATAATTTCGGGTGTGCTTTCATGCTTTCTCGTGCGGTGAGCACTAAGAACACGCGCCCTCGCCGGACGTGCCGAGATTTTTGGGCCGGCAGATTTTCTTCAGCTATTGAAAAACCTTGGACCCTCACTGAAGCTGGCTCCTTACAGCGGCTGGCAATGAGTTGAGAATCGCTGCCATTTGCGTTCCGAGGTTGATGATCGCCGAACTACGGCCCTGGAAATTCAGAACTTTCGTCCCGATCGACCCCCTGTGTATCCCCACAACATGCCACTTATCATTGAGGACCGGGGCTCCCGAAGAGCCACCGAGGGTAGACGTAAAGTACTTTAACTCCGGACTCGCGGCGGCTGTCGCCAAGTTATTTCGGATCGCAATCTTCTTCGGCTGACCGTTCGGGTGCTGGATGATATTGAGTGGAACTACGTCGCCCAGTCTCGGAGTAAACGCTGACCAGTCTACGACGAGTGCCGGCCTCTTTTGCGGCGGAGCGATTCGAGCGATGGCATAGTCGAGGTTCTGGTCTGATGTAACAACTTCCGCAATACTTATGGGTTCGCTTCCGCCGTCGAGAGAATCAATGTCAAACTGCGCTGTAGTGTGCAGTGCTTGCTGTTGAAATTCGGTCTCGCTGGCGTCCCGCTCACCGTCATCGCGCGCATTGAACACGTGGTGGTTTGTAATCAAGAAGGATCCCGTCAAGAGCCAACCTGTTCCCCAATAGCGTTTGCTTAGTTCGACTGAATCGTCATACCGCGGGACACGCAACCGTGCCACAGATCGAGCTGCGGTGATGCCCGCTTGCAAATACCCGATGGGCAGCATGTCATCCTGAAAGAGGATGGCTTCATTCTTAACGGACTCTATTAGGGCGGCGGGAATGCTGGGCTGGGTTGGGCGGCCTTCTAGACGACCTATTAACTTCTCGAAGAAGTCTTGCTCGTTCCTACCGGCAACAAGAGGCCGGGAGTTCTCTAGCCAAAGGAGCAGAGGATGCATTCCTTCCCTGGGCGCAGATGCGTTCAGAAACTGCAAGTCAGCACGCAACTGGAGTTCATCAGTGCTCATGCGAGGAGCCTTGCCTCGCAAGTCGTTCATTCTAAAAAACAGAAGCCGCCTTCGATCCGGCTCCCATAATTCTGCGCCGACAGCATTGTCGATGAGTGTCGCCAGTTCGTTATACCGAAGTAATTCGCTCATCTCGCCCTCTTGGAAAGGTTCGGATTCAAGGCGGCTTCTAGGAGATTGGCCAAAACTGAAACGACTACGTTGGGCTGCTCTAGGTGCTTATCCAACAGCAGTCCCTGAAAATATTCATTTAGTCGGTTCGGAGGTACCCGTTTCATAACCTCCGCGAGGCTTGCCGGCCAGTCTCGCACGTAAGGGACCTCCTGCAATTTAAAAACTCGCAAGCCCTTCAAGAGCAATGGGATGGAGTATGGGCCGCAAGCCTCAAAAAGTCCTTGCAGTTGCAAGCGCACGGATCCAAAGTCGGTATCACCTGTGGACCTTAGAATCTCATTCAACTCTGAAATAGGTGGTCCCCCACCTAATCCCTCGCGACGCAGTCGCACTCTCCCTGCAAAGATCTGCAGAGCAAGAACGGCTACGCCCATGCGCATGGCGAGTTCTTGGGCCTCGGCCATAGCCAGATCTGCGTTAGCAAAGTCCTTCTCATGGGCGAGCACTTCACCACGCAGTCGCCACAGCTCGACAAGCCGATCTATCCGGTTTGCTAATTGAGCCGACCGTATGCCTTCGTCCAATCTCAACCTCGCCGCTAGATGATTGCCCTGCGCCATATAGGCCAACGCTTCGATCGCATAGAGCGCACTGCCGGGCATGCGGATTTCTCTCTCCTTCAGTAGTTTCAAGACTTGCTCATAGTCTGCGTACTGGAGCGCCTGACGCGCCCTCTCCTCTGCAAAACGCTCCCACTGTTCTTGACTAGCGAAGGATCGGAGCTCTTGTGGAGGCTCGTGTTTGGAAAGGGAATACACGATCAGCTGGGACACCGCCGGCAGCTCATCCACACAGCTGAGCATAGACTCAGTCGCTTCTTCGATCCAAAGTTTCTCGATCTCGCGCTGATCTATTCCCAGTTGTAGGCCATGATAAACGCTCTCAATCTGAGCCACTGTTCCCGGGGAGCTTCGATAGAACTCGTAGGCGCGCGCATGGATTTGTCTGACCTGCACAGGCCGCTCTGCTTCTAACATCTTCAGCATTACCCGGCGGATGTCCTGTTGATGTCGTACCGCTCCATCTGGTTCTAGAATGACAAGGTCGACCTGCCGCTTGAGTGCCGCAAAAAGCTTTTTCGCCCGTTCCTCGTCAATGTCACCCAGTCCACATGGCTCGGCCAAGACGCGGCGGATTACGTCCTCTGTTATTCGTCGAACCACCAACCCTGGATGGGCGAGTTTTTGCAGGTCCTCATCTGGGATGCGTTCGAGAATCCGCCGATAGAGCTGGCCTTGAACCACGTGCTCTGCGGCAGCGAAGATCAAATAGGACGAGGTTTTGAGACCCTCAATTCCCAACTTTCCCGACCCATCCAACTTTGCGACTTGTGCGGCCAGCTTCAAATTCAGTGGGTTCCCTCCCACCTGACGGTAGAGTGCCCGTGCTACATCAAGGTTGGACACGCCGCGAGCCACAAGAAAGGAAATCGCTGAGCCTTCGTCGAATTCGTTCAGCTGAAGAACGATCGGCGAGGCTAAGTATGTTCCGAGTTCAGGGACAGGAGCTCGTCCCGACACGACGATCCGAACTCTCGGAAATTCCTCCTGAAGCGCCCGCAGAAACTGCCATAGCACGCGGGCCATCTCGACCCCCCGCTTCTGAACCTCCTCGAAAGTGTCAATGACGATTAACAGGGGCAACATTTCCGAAATGTGCATCATGCGCTCCAGGCCGGAGCTCTCCATCGCAGCGCGTACTCGATCTGCGAACAACCGTGCCACCTCTCTCGCGTTGCGTTCGCGCAGTTCCTCACTGAGCTTCACATCATGAAGCGCTAGAGTGCGGTTCTCCATCTGCGACGGATAACTGGCCGCGTCTGCAATCCGAGAGGCTTCGTAGGAATGAGTCAGCAGATCGGTCCACTCACTGCCAGCATATTGAGCACGAAGTTGTTCGACGGCTTCCTCGACGAGAGTCGACAACACCGCCACGTTAAGACGCGGATTGTCGAAGTCCAGATACACCCAGGGAAACGGAACGGGGCTGTACACGTGTTGGCGGATAAATTCGGCTAAAAGCGTTGATTTTCCGATGCCACCGATCCCGTTTAACATCAGCGGGCTTTGAGTGGCCCGAAAACTACGCAGAAACCTGGCCACTGCCTCCAAGCGATTTTCTGGATCGAGCACTCCAACGAAAGAACGCAATTGAGCGAGCTCTGTTGTCCGACCTTCAAAACCTTGAGTTAGGCGCTCCATTGGATGGAGCAATCTGCGGATAGACAATCGTCGATCGATTGCCAGAGGAGACGGTCCCCTGACAGCGTAGGGTTCAAGCCACCGTGTTACCTGCAAAGCAGCTTCTAGACGCTGAACGTCATCGGTCTCTGCGGCTGAATAGTTAGCCTCTAAAAACTCGTCGAATACCTGCTGCAGGAGCGTTAAAGGCTCCACCGTGTTCAGTCCGCGTATGGAACGCATAGAATCCAGTGTTTCGAGGGAGCGAAGCCCCTCCAATCGCGATGCAGGTCTAAGCGTGAACCACTGTGGCTCATGTGGGATTCTTGGTAAAGTGACCAAGTCGTTGCGAAGAGCTGCCCGGAGTTCGTCTGGGGTAATAATCCTGCCATGTACGCTCAGTTGGTCGAGACGAAACTGAGCCAGAACAGAGCAAACGCCCAGTACTTCCTGCCGGAGTTGGAGGTCAACAGCCTCTTCCTGATCTTCTTCGAGAAGGTTCTCCAACCATGCTGAAGCCGATTTGGTTGTCCAAGTTGTGGAGTCATCCGCCATTGCGTATGCCTTTAGCTGCAGCTCGGAGCCGTTTGTTAACTGTCGCGATCCATGACTCCTCGGCAGGGATGTTGGCCAGCACAGCTTGCGTTTTTGCCAACAGTTCACCAGCTGTCGCCGTTCTGCCGAGTTCCTTGTACAAACGAGCCAGACAATCGTGAATCGCCAACTGAGCGATCGGATCAGGCAACCGGGTGTCCGGTCGATCGAAGGCAACTTGCTCCTCTTCGACCCGCGATAGCGGCTTATCAAAGTCAACTAGTATCAGGCGCAGACACTCTCGATAGTTGCTGTTAGCAATTTTGTCGGCCAGACCCTGGATCAGATTTCGTGCTGAATTGTTTTGGGGCAATTTTCCAAAACCGTCCAAAAATAACCACCATCGCTTCTGCGACGCACGCGCGGATCCTAGAATCCAGGTCTGCAACAATTGAATATCGTGGACGGTATGATCGGGTAGCGGACTGTCGCTCGCCGCACTGGGGAAACCCATTTCGCCGACGATGATTTGGGAGAGTGACAATGCATTCATCGTGATTTCCGAGCCACTCTCCACTTCCACCTTAATGACCCGGAAGGACCATCCGGAGGACATGCTTACGTGCTCCAGCAGCCGACTACTGTATGTCTTACCCGTGTGGGGATCGCCTTCGATGCGCACCACCGCACGTCCGGCGGTGCGTGAGATATCTCGGAACGTATCCCGCAGAGGAGTGCGATCCACGAAGGGCAGGCCGTTCTGGACCCAATGCGTGTACCAGATGTCATCGAGAACATTAATCCTATCGTGTAGCCGTTGAATCAGCTGATCGACGTTCGGAACGCTCGTGATGCCGCCGACACCGGAAAGCGCCTTCACCTGCATTAGGAGGCGCACCAGCCAGCAGGGATCGTCCGTCCACTCCCGGATCATGCAGGTGTGAATAGCTGCCGCTGCAACCAGTTCATCGCTTGCTGCCGGACCAACCATCCGATTCAACTCAACGAGAAATGCTGGCCCGGCATATACAGTCTGGAACCATGCCTTTCCGTTCGACGCCAGAATTTGCGTCAACACGGTGTGTATCTGGACGAATTCGTCTTCGCGGAGCATGGCTTCACTTCAGTTCTTCACGGTCACACCACAAATCGAATTTGGTCGAAATCCGCGAGTGACGCGGGCACGCCTTCGACCCCACGAACCAATGGATCGTGCTTCTTCAGCGATCCAAACGAAATCCCGGCCCTCTCTTCTATCCAGGAAAGCGACCGCTGGTAAACAGCGTACGCGCCAAAGACGAATTCCTCCTCCCGCATCTGATCTACCTGAGAGATGGAATAGCCGGTGGCGGTGAGCTCTCCTGTTTGGTCATGAGTGAACACAATCACTTTCCAAAACGAACGTGGAATCTTTACCCCGTATTTGACAGGATCCTTGTCGAGCAAGACAGGACCCGTAATGACGGATATCTTCATTTTGTCCTGACGGGCGTTCTGAAGTGCGTAGTCTTCAAGTCCCAACCAAATGGGGGCATTGAAAGATTGCATCTGGGGCGTCACGTTCGTGACATGCATGGAGTCCGAATTCCCCAATGCGGCCTCCTTCGGTCTACCCCAAACTGGGTCCTCGCGCCTTGTCATGTGGCCACGGCTAAACTTCGGTGGATTCCCGTAGCACTCGTACATAATCTGAAGACCTTTGGCGATGCGGGGATCGATTCTCCACGTTGTCCGTGTCGATTTGCGCGAGAGTTTGCCATCGATGTTCACGGCACTGAAGAAGCACATCCGCCGCTTGCGGTTCATCATGACCGAGAAATGCTCGTATCGAAGTACGTGTTCCTTCTTATCCTCGAAATCAAATTCCACGACTTGATCCGCATCGCGCACGACCATCGGGAGCGGGACTGCATTATCCTCACCGAGAAAATCACCTTTGTAGCCTTCACGATCGCGGTAGTCTTCCCGAAGCCCTTCAGTTACGGGAACGTCGACTTCCTCCGCACCTGCCAGCGAAATAGCAGGCGCTCCGGGGGATGTTCCTTGGTATGCTGTCCCAATCTCCACTGTCACTTTGATGGGGATAGTGCAAGTGACAGATGTTACCGACGCATTCGCTAGAGCTGTATTTGAAGATGATGATGCCGCTTGCGCGGTCGCTGACGCCTGAATCGAGCCTGAAATCGGCCGGCGACGCGCTTCCCCGGTGATAGCAGCATTCAGTCGCTCGGCAATAGTGCTTGCTGGGACAGCAAAGTTGGTTTCCAGGAACCGTCCTGCAAAGTGGATACCGAGTGCTTCCCCGGTCGCCAAATCGAGAACCACGGATCCCGAGTTCCCGCCTAGTGTAGAGCAATCGTGCTCCAGGTCGTCCTGCGCACTGCGTGTGATCTGGCCCGGAGCTAACCGTTTCTTGTCGTACACATCCCCAAAGATGGTCTCCATGAGCTGTTGGTCGGGAATTCTGCTGTCGCGTGCCGGATAGCCGATAACCGCGACCATCTGTTTCTCATTTGCGTTCTTTGAGGAGAGGGTGATTTGCTTTGCCAAGCCATCACCCTTTATGCGCAAGAAAGCCAAATCCGGCCCATCTTCGTCTTCAATGTCCAGGATCTCTGCCAGCAGAAAAGATCGGCTTTCATCACGTCCAATTTCTTCCAGGAAATCGACGGATGCACTCATCGCCGAGCCACCAATGCCAGGACGGAATACAAAAGTGTCACCGCTTCTCCTGCCAAACTCCAAGGCCACATGACGGTTTGTGACGATGACATCCGGTTGGACTAGCCATCCGGTACCGACCCAATCGAATCTCGGGTTGTTCTTGAGCTCTACACGTCCGACAGCGCGAATTGCTGGATTTAATTTGGAACGCGCTTTCGCCAAGCGATCTCGCCATATTTCACTTTCGGCATCACTAAAGGTCAATTGGGGCTCGTCTCTCGAAACCGCAAGCACTGGCCGACCGGTGCGCAGCACTATGGTTTCGAGTGCAAGCTGGGGACGAGGGGCCTCCCGACCCTCAACCGCGGACTCAAGGACCGGCTTAAAGCGCTGCGCTTTCTCTTGGACCTCTCTCCCCTCACGCTTCGCCTGTAGTTCTGCGCCCAACTCGCTATCGCGCCCGCGAATCGCTTCCAGCAACGCAGCGACCTTGTGTTCGGTGTTCATGGCAAGCACATCTCCCAGGTTTTGCAGATTGCGCGTAGTAGCTCAAGATGCGGACGCGTTCTTTCGAAATACGCATCCTACGACTACTTATTCGGTGCGCCACTTGTCACTCAGTTAGTCAAAATGCTCTCCATTTCGGTAACGCCTTGGCCTCTCTCCCTTCTGCCACGGTTTCGGTCCGAACCTCGCCCTTCTTGGGTGGTGGCGGCGGAGCGTATACCTTGATGTTCTTCCAGCAAAACGTCACGAGAGCAAGTCCCACAAATGCCAACACAGCAGTGAACAGAACGACGCTCGGCAGAGCCACGTAGCTCCGCACAACAAATTCCGTAAAAAGAAACTCAATCGTCAAGAGCTGCCCTATTACGGCCCACATCGTGACTGCCGCCGCACCCAGAAAGAACAAGACGATCCCCTGGTAGCTTACGTTCCCGTTCGGATCTCGGGAGCTCGGACTGCAAGTCAGGTTGTAAACTGCAGGCGCTAGTATGATTAATACCGAAAACAACAGGTTGATGGCCATATAGGCCTGCTTCGTCATGAAGTGCGGGTAATCCGGCAATAGACTAGCAGCAAAGACAATGGCGAGAATCCCCCCTCCAACCGTTACGTGGGTGGCCCAGCTGGATGTAAAGTCCCATTGCGCTCCACCCATCGCCAATCGAAGACCACGCCGAAAGACAGCGATGCCGAGACAACAAAAGAGCAGTGCCACGGCACCTGACGCACATACGATCCAGGTGCTGTACGCTTCATTCGAAGGAGCGCTCAGCACCAATGGCCGAGTATTCTGTTTCGCCACCACCACGCAAGGAACCACTGCGGCTTTCTTGCCGGGCGGCGGTTTAGGCGACTCTGATTCTCGCGACTCACCGTCAGCTGCCACCGTTAAAGTGCCCGATACCGGCAGACGCTCAGATGGCACTACAAATGACACGTCGATTCCGAACATGCTGCCGGCTTCCACCCGTTTGTCGAAACAACGTTCACCACTGCGAATATTTATCGCAGACAACGGGGCCGCTGCTTTCGAGACTTCGCTAATCGCAAATTCTGGGATTATCGGCACTTCTTGATAATCGGAAAAGTCTGCATCCACGCACCAATGCGTCAGGGTGGTAGAGCCATCGTTTCTGACAAAGATCGGGACATGCGCATGAGCGCCATCAGGCTCGTTAACAGGTCTGATTGCGGGGACCGAGCGGGGGCTGTCCACAAAAGCAACCGTCGCCGTTCCCTTCGGTTGTTCGCACTTAGCAACTTGACTGCCGGCCTCCTCTGCCTCCGATGGACCAATCAAGCCGCACACGACTACCGTCGCAAAGATGATCAATCGATGTCTGGAACATCCCGGGTTTCCCATGATTTTCTTTGCGAACCCAATCAAGGCGATTGTGTTGGCACCTTTGTTTGTTTGAAGGCAAATACTAAGCCCACAGATACCTTGTGATCAACAAAGCTGAAAGCCGGCGGCAAGGATCCGTATTGATGCTTGATTTGGAAACCAGCATATTCCGTGACCATGAATTGAAGGTTGTTCTCAAGATAGTGACGAGTCTGGCTGGTCAGTAGTGGAATTGGAGTTTGTGTGTGCCGAGTCTCCAGAAACAATTCATCTCTGGTCGGGATGCGTGCTGTGTAGCTGCTGCTAAGAGATATCTTGTTTAGATGAAGTACCTGGGGCACAACCAGGTATACCGCTGCCCCTGGCACGCCGCGAAGAAATCCACCTTCGCCGCGACTACTCTTGTTTACCACCGCGTAGTCATTCCTCAGATTGTCTCCAAACTCCAGGCCAGCGGTGAGGCTCATTCCCACCGACGCGCTCACCAACCGCACATCCGGATGCTTCGGGTCGGTCTTTGAAAAAGTGTGACCAAAAGTCTGAGAAATTCCAGGCGCTGAAACAAGATTGATTGCGTTTGCTTTCTTGTCTAGCTCCATGCCGAGCAAGGACCAATTTTCGATCGGCCCGTGCGCGGCCACGTGCTGGTACGGCAATCCCCAATGAAAGCTATCGGGGTCCGCAGTTTTGCGATTATCTGTCTTAATATCTCCGGAGACAGAGAGGGTGGACGCCCCACTCTTCCCAAAAGAGTAGATAGTGTATTTCCCCTTTGAATCGATCGTGTAGCTCGGACCAGCTCCCACTGCAGGAGACACCATGCCGCTTATGTAGACATCCGAATCGTCCTTGGTCTTCCCAGGTGAAATCCACGTGTGAGCAGGCTGGGCCGACGCAGCGATCAAAAAATGAGGAGCATCCCCTTTCGTGAAAGTGACATCCACTTGAGCTGTGGGGTCCTTGGCGACAGCATCTTGCAGCGAAAGCGTTACCAACCCGTTGCCTTGAAAATGTCCCACCTCGTCTTTGGCAGACGTGACCGGCAGGTTGATGGCATTGCCGATGGACGGTATCAAAACCACGCTCCACGGTACGCGTTGTGATGTTGGGCAATTCGGGCGGTTTGTCGCGAACTCCACATCACAATCAGATAGTGCTGTTGGTGTTTCAAACTCAACGTAAATCTGTTTGCGATCAGCCGAGAAGTTTGCGATATGAATTTTGGGCTTCTCCGCAGCGTAGGCACCCGCTACCAGAAATAAAATCAGCAAACGTTTCATATCAGGCATCTCTCTCATTCACACGAAATTGCATCGACAACCTGCTGGAGTGTAGTCGTTGCACCACACGGAATTTCAGATCTGTCAATGGGAACCCCGTCCGCAACACACTGACAAAATTGAAGGCGCTGATTCGGATCTGGAAAAATATTTCCCAACGGTGTGCTCAGCGCAAAATCGTCGGTCCCGCAGCTTCGGACGAGAACTACTGCCTGTGGACGCGGCAAGCACGGCTTAGCTGGGGCTTCCGCGACTATACTTTCTTTCTTGAGTGCAGCACGCTCGACAGCAACGGGTTTAGCTGCTTTACCCCTTTTCTTTTTGCCTTTCGGTCGCCCTGTGCTCTTAGGCCTCTTGAGAATCTTCTTTCTTGAAGATCCCCTGCGGGGAATCTTCTTGGACGCATCGTCCTTCGCCAACCGCTTCTTCTGGGCTTTTACTTTCTTCTTCTTAGTCATAGGCTGCTTCCTTGCGTGCGTGCGCAGACACCTTGTGGCCAGCTGTGACAATTGCAATCAACGTGCACGAGACACACGAACACGTCATTGTCTAGCAGAAGTGACGCAATCCCACGCCAGATCATGCCGTAGAAAAGTGACGACAAAACCGCTAGTTATTTTTTGGGGAAGCAGCGAGGAGGAGCCCCCTCAACTGAAGGGTTGGACCCTTCAGACTGCCAACTCGCTGAACGCAGCCAATCTACGCCGCCACCGTGTTGCTGTCAAGAACCCCTAATCTTCGACACTCCTGGCGCTCGACAACTGCCGGAGATGGCAGCCACCTGAGGCCTCAGTCACACGGTGATCTGACTGCACCACTGCACATTCGACCTGGAATCGAGCATTACAAGACAGCTCCCGGCGGAGTCCTTGCTAGTCGGTCGGCGAGCGTCGTATGGGGGGAACCGCTGTTGGAGATGTGACAGGCATACTGATTGCTGATATCCTCTCTGGCCTAAAGGGCCGAGATGATCAGGCTAATATGGGTCTTTAACCAAAGTAGCTCAGGCAGGACTTTGAATATGGATTCTCGACGACTACCCGACAATCCTGCACTACTCTGAGCAAAGAGACCATAATTCAGGAGAATCGAGAGTGAATGACGATATCGATTGTCGCCTTGAGGCAACGCTCATCGTTCTTCGTGCACTTATATTGTCAATCCCTAATCTACAAAGACAGTATCCGAAGTGGTCGCGATCATCATTGGGATCGTTGTTCCCCATACCTGAAGACTTTAAAGCATTCCTTTTACGTGTTAGTGCCGATGCCGCAAAGGCCAACGAAACACCCGATGAAAAAGATCGGGTGTACGGTCGATTAAAAAGTGTTGGAGAGCAAGAACGTGACCCACGCAAAATCACAACCCTTATCGACATCGTGGAGGAATATCTCACTGGAGGGAAATTAGGCGGTGATGGCAACACTCTCCTATACCCTTCTAGAGTAATTGAAACGTCGGAACAACCCAGTCCGATCTCGCTTGAAACTAATTCTTCCGCGAACATATCGGAGCCGAGGAGATCAGAATATACAAGGCTCGAGATCGGGGGATACGGGTCTCAATCGGCCACTTCAAACCCAGACAACTCAAGCTTAGTCCAAGTGTTTTTCGCAACCGACAGAATGCTGACCCACAGTGATGAATTTGAGCCAATCTATGATCAGCAGCGTTCAGTTCGCGGGAAACTCCATTACGGCACGTGCTCGATATCAATCCCGAAACTGCATAAGCTAGGAAAACTCGAAACACCTTCCATTCTGAGGCTTGAATTTCGGCCTAACCCCGAGAAACACATTATGCTCCAGAAGATCGAAAACCTAGAAGAAGACGTGTTTTTTAAGCGCGTCGCCAGATTCGTTGCCGCTTCTGCAGCCAAAGAGGCATTTATCTTCATTCACGGTTATAAAGTGAGTTTCGAGGATGCCGCCCGCAGGACGGGCCAGATCGCCTTTGACCTTAATTTCGTTGGCGCTCCGGTTCTTTACAGCTGGCCCTCATACGGCAAGTTAGCCGATTACACTAGAGATGAGAACAACATAATCTGGTCGACGCCCCATTTTCAGAGGTTCCTAGAGCTGATGTCCCAACGTAGTGGAGCTGAGCGTATTCATATCATCGCGCACAGCATGGGTAATCGCGCTGTCTGTGACGCCTTGAAAGCGCTGTCCAATGATCCTTCTACTAAGCTCAAGTTTAATCATCTCCTGCTGGCCGCGGCTGACATCGATGCGGACACATTTCGGGAACTGGCTACTTCTCTTCAACGGATTTCGGGGCACATCACGCTCTACGAGTCCTCTAACGACAAAGCACTTCATGCATCAAAAGAAATACATGGCAATCCGCGCGCGGGTGAACCTTTGCTGTTGATACCGGGAATAGATACCATAGATGCGTCTGCGATTGACACAGACTTCCTAGGCCACTCGTATTTTAGTGATAACTGGCCGCTACTGTCGGACATTCATTCAATACTTCGGAAGGATGAGCCACCATCGATGCGCTTTGGACTCAGGGAGATGGATTGCTCTGAAGGTAAGTATTACGTATTCAGGGCGTGACCTCAGCCGGTGTCCGCTAAGGTGAATTGCCCCCGCGAACCTGAACCAGCACGGGACGGCTGAAAACGATCGGTTGGTAAAAGGGCTGACCTGCAAAAACATGTCTGCTCGAGATGGACATCCGAGAAAATTGCTGGCAACTACAGATCTACTCTCGCAGATCTATTATTTGGGATCCTGTCGTCATCGCAACACTTTGGAACCGTTGTCTCAAAGACCCAACAACCGAACTTTAACACCAACTTCGCGATGTTCTCCCGCAATCGGGGAAAACACATCATCTCGTTCCCCATTTACACAATCTGCGAGAGAACCTGCATCGAACGGAAACCATAGACCGGAGCACGTCACTGTGCTCGCAATCTGATCTCATAAACGCAGAGATGTGTGTAAGCAGCGGCGAGAAGCGGTGTCGCAACACCCACACTTTGGGCGCGTGTTAGGAGATCCCCAATGATCTGATCGGCTTCGACATGGCGTCCTGTCAACAAATCGCGATACATTGACGTTATCGTTGAACTGTGGTTGACCATAAATACCTTAGCCTTCGCTAAGAAGTCTTGGCTCGGCGGGTGTCCCAACGCCCGAATCACGGATACTACCTCCTCTAAGAATCGCATGACGAAGTCAGCGCCCCCTTGAGCTGCCTCGACTTCGCCGATCGACCCGCGCATCAAACACGTAACGCCTCCGAGAGTGGCGAGAAGCACCCACTTTTCCCACATTTCGTGTTCAATTGCTTCTGACATCCTGGCATAGAACCCCGCTCCTTGCATGAAGGAGTCCAGCAGTCGCATCCGAGCTGACATAACTCCGTTCATTTCGCCATACGCAAGTTCGTGTCCTGGTACGAGCTGCACAACGCGACCTTCATCATCTAGAGTAACCGTGATTTTGCAGACCGAGCCAACGACGACTTTCTCGCCAAAACGCTCCTGCAGCCTCTGCACGTGCCTCATACCGTTCAGGACCGATAGGATCATGGTACTGGGACCGACTGCGGGAGCAAGGTCGTCGAGCGCGAGGTCAAGCGAGTATCCCTTGACTGCTAGCATCACGACGTCGAAAGGCCTCTCAATGCTACCCGCAGAGACGGCTTTCGGGACCAGCGATAGCCCACCATGCGGACTGACGATCTCGAGTCCGTTCACGCGCAATTGTTTTGCCCGAGCGGGACGTACCAGGAACGTGACATCACGGCCGGCACCCGCTAGTCGCCCACCAAAATATCCGCCAGTTGCTCCGGCTCCCACAACTAGAAGTCGCATCTTCTCTCCGTGAAATCGGTGGCCAACGGTGGCCAATTGCTTGCTGAGTGCACCGTTGAGAAGACTCCGGAGAACATGGAGTCGATATCTGTTGCACGTTGATTCGCAACACGAGGCGGTGCAATACTCATCAATCTAAGGGTGCTTTTCATTAGAAGCAACCATACTGTGCTGCAGCGCTCAATTGTCGAGCGTCGGGAGGGGAGGGATCGAATTAGCTTGCATCTAGATCTTCAGGTTGCAGGAGAAGTTTCGACCACGTTTGGCTTTTTCTGATTCGCCCAATGCGAAGTGAAATCCCTGCAAGGATTTCAATGCGAAGATAGTGGATGCGCAACGATCAATCTGAAATCGTCATTCACTGACAGCGATATTACCGTACATGCTCGATGATGTCTCGCGCGAAGATCGGGCAATTCCGCGCGCCCCACCAGCGGGGAGGAGGCATCTCTCACGATTCCGCCATCACATGTGTCTCGTCGAAATTAGTGATGGTCGGATTGCACTTCGAGACGTTGAATAGGGTGGATTTTGCCATGAATTTCTGCTTCATAGGGTCAGGGACTGATCGAGAGCAAGCGCCGCTTCCGGGCATTGAGATCGCCGAAGTGGCCACGATTATGCGCGAACACTACAACACGATGATATTTGGCGGCTCGACGATTGGACTCATGGGTGATTTTGCGCGAGCATTCATCGCATCCGGCGGTGACGTTATTTCCGTGTTGCTACATGCAGAAGGATTGCACAGCGGGAGTGCGCATCAGATTCGGTGCGACACTCTGGCTGCGCGGAAGCAAGAACTCTTTCGCTCGATCGACGCTGCTCTTTGTTATCCGGGTGGATTGGGCACAATGGACGAGTTGTTCGACCTTTTGGCAAGACGTGCCAATGCAGAGATTGCGGCGACTGTGCGTATTTTTCTTTACAATTTCCGGGAGTATTACTCCCCTCTGTTGGTTCAGCTTGACAGGGCTCATAATGCGGGTCTCATCAATATAGAGGCGATACCACAAGTTGAGATATTTGAATCCTCCCATTCACTGCGCTTTCTGCTGGATAGTCCAGGTCACTGAACCCGGACCATTTCTGTTGCCGCATAGTGCGTAAACTCCAACTGGGACTCAAACGCAATAATCTTGAGCACAACGTGCTGTGCGAAACCCTAGTGAAGATCTCTGTATTCACGAGTCGAGATGTCAATGCCAGTCGGTCGTTTTGCGGAATCTCCGACTTGGCCCTGACGGGCGGCCAAGTTGCTCAATGCAATCATAAGGTCTGGAAAATCAGGATCCGAGAGACTAGTAACGAACTCTCGGTAGTAGCGAATCGCCTCATCGATCGCTTCGTGTGCACTCTGTTCCTTGCCAACATCCATAAGTCGGTTGGATCGGTTGTTGAGTGACGCTGCGAGCTCTGGGAGGTAAGTGTCGTGAGAAATTATGACCAGTGGGCGCCACAAGGCGATGGCCTCCTCAATCGTACGTAGTGCGTCCTCATACTTACCAGACTCCGCTAGGCGATTGGAAAAGTTGTTGAGCGCTCTGGCAAGATTGGGGAGATACGCATCTGGTGCTACTGTGAAGAGGTGCCGTCGAATGACTACCGCTTCCCGGATGTTCGACAGTGCTTCATCTGGCCTGTTAATTTCAGCGAGCGTACAAGACAGATTATTCAGAGCCATCGACAGACTCGAAAGACTCCTGTGAATCGTGTCATCTGCGGTGCGTCTGTATTCTAGGACCACTTCCTCGATTATATTCAGAGCCTCATGTGGGCGACCGACCTCGCCGAATCGGTTCGAGAAATTGTTCAGAGAGACTATCATCTCTGGACTCTTACCACCGGCCATACTAATGAGTTTGCGATGAATATCAACTGATTCCTGAATGGCCTCAAGGGCGGCTCTTGATTTGCGAAGCTCGCTGAGTCGATTTGAAAGATTGTTTAAGGAGCTGGCAAGGTCCAATAGATAAGAATCTGGGGCGGTGTCGACTAGAATGCGGTAGTGTCGGACGGCCTCCTCAATGGCGTCAAGGGCATCCTCTCGCCTGCCAACATCAGCCAGCCTATTCGAAAGCCTCTTGAACAGGGTTGGGAGTTTGGAGATGTCCGCGACGTTGCCGTGATCGCGATGGTACTCAAGAGCGTATTGCGTTATGTCAACAGCAACTTCAGCAAGAGCAATTGTATTGTCGGGCAACATTTCGATAAGTTCTGACACCACTCTCTTTTCCGAAAGCTCCTTCAGACCCTGTCGTAGGGACGAGACCAGCACGCCCGAGTCCGGCATTTGAGTCGCTATTTCAATTGCAAAGGGAGCAAGGCGCTCCGTATCCTGCCTTAGCAACGTCGCAACTATTCTGTGAATGTGGGCATGGCGAGACGCTGCCCGGACCAACAAGCTGAGAGCACGATAGATCTGACCAGCGCTTGCCCCTAAGAACAGCTGAGCGGTCAACTTGGATCGGGACACATCGCTGACCGCGCTGGAACCGAGCATAACCTCAGCGACGAAATCCTCTCCTAGTACGTCGGGTTGGAGAGGACTCCAATACCGGCTGTGGCTTGGATAAAGCCGCCGAATAAGACGAGCCAAATTCCCAGGATTGTCCTGCCTCGGCAAGTTGGGGATGCGTTGCAGCAGAGCAATGGCTTCTCCCTCGTCATCAGCTCCACACATCGTAGCCGCAACCATCAGACGGTCCAGATCCACTGCCTCATACATGCCCAGACCAGCGGCACTTGCGGCTCTTTGCCAATAACGTCTTTCATGGTTAAGCACTGTCTGGGTTGGGTCACTTTGTCTAATACCAATATTGCTCTCCCCGACCTCAAGCACGGTTGCGAGCGCCGCAACATGTAGTTGGAGAATGGACTCATCTTGCAACTCTGTAGGCGCCATGTCTGCTGTGGACACCTTGACATTGAGCTTTTTCGCGAACGCTTCAAGGGCCTCCTCGTACAATTGCCTCGCCATCGCAGGGTTGCTGGCTGGCTTTGGCAATTTGATCTCACGTGAGCCGCCTAGGGCATACTCGAAGTGTGGCTCCGATGTCCGAAGACTGGTCCACCAGTCACCTGCAGACCTAGCGAGCAAGAGTAATCTGGTAAGACCGAGACGCTGATTCTGGATTAGTCCCCGAAGCAACTGAGTGACCTGGGCAACACGAGTCTCCGCATAGTCCACTATCAGCAAACACGGGAACGACGTTTGTTGTGCCTTCTCAACCGCAGCGTCAGTCAAAGCGGCGCGGAGCATACCTGCCCGCCAACCCGCCGCACTCAGAAGCTGCGAGAGTTGACGACCGAGTCGAGTCTTTCCCTGGCCGCCTGCCCCGGTGATCAATCTGACACTCAGAATTTGGGGTTCAGAACACCAGGAGATGAGTTCGCGTAGTGACTCATCACGCCCCTGAAAGGGGACTACCTCGAACTCTGGACGTAGCAAAAAGCTAGGGCTTACTTCGGAAGAACCCGGCAGCGCAGGTTCGAACAAGAGGTCAGCCACATCCGCCCATCGCTCGGCGATAGATCGCCAGCGGTCATTCGCACGATGAAACTGGTCATGAGCTTCCCAGATCTCAGGGTAGAGAGCACGCAGTATTCTTGTTGGGACGCCAAATCCACCACGCGGATTTCTCGGATCACGCGTCGTCTTTACGACACCGCACACTCGCCCCGTATCAAGATTAAGGAGCGGGCCACCGCTCATTCCGGGAACTGCCTCACCAGCGCGGAACTTCAACAACTGACCGCCAGGAGTATCCTGCAAACCCTCGTAAGTGAATGTTGCAGGCTCACCACTCGGGTGCCCCTTCTCCCAGGTCTCGGTGTAGCCCTTTGTGTACAGGTGCGCCTCGGGGATCGGCACCGTGTCTTCGAGCCAAACGCATGCATGATTCCGAAAATCCGAGAGCTGCACCAAAGCAATGTCAGGAGCCGGGAATACTGCACTTTCAGGATGTACCTCTAATGGATGTTGCGCGCGGACTCTGCCAACAATTGTGCCGTCGCCATACTGGATGCAAACCTCAGCGGCAGGAGTTTTGGCTACTACATGCGCGCACGTGAGTACCCACCCGGGTGCAATGAAGAACCCGGTGCCGCCGGCACCTCCGGGCAAACTCAGCCGGACGGTACATTCGGCGAGGAGTTCGGTCACGGACAGTGGCCGTTGCGTCTCGAGGTCCCTATTCAGATACAGTCCGTTTCGCACCGCGGTTGTTCTGCCATTGCAGAGTTATCTTCAGCGTTGTCTCAGAGCTTCCCTCGACAAGAAGACCCGTCAGTCGTCCAGACTTGACTGCGAGGCTTAATCCCGAACTCGACACCCACGTTGTCCGGTTTGACTTTTCGAACGAATTTGTAACCACGTCCAATACAGTCGACGCAATCTCCCGCGCACTCGTGCTGACGCCAGAAAGTGAAAGCTCCTCGCGCAGGCTAACGTCGCGCACACCTGTCTCGCTTGGACTAACATGCGCTTGCGCCAAAATCAGCTGCCCATTTGGCCACCTTATTTGAACTACCTCAGTTTGGTCCATTATGCCCCTATGCTATCCGGGCTTCCGCCCCACGACAAGATCAACGATCTCTTCCGGTGGAGCAGCGTGCGGTGCTTGGTGTTGACAGGTCTCCGCAAACCTCGCCAAGCCTTTTCGAAAATCATCGTCTGAAATAAGAGCAAGCGAGGGGAAACCCCTAAGGCGAACTCTCTCGTAGTACTCTGAATAGGTCCGGACACTGATCTGCGTTACCGACTCCAGCGTCACTCCACTTAGACCAGCCGATCGCACCGTCTCGACCAGCCTGCGGCGTGTAGGCATACGTTCTAGTTCGATCCGCATCGCTTTTGGAAAATCAGCCAAGAACCTGAAAGACGGAATGCTCTCTTTGGTTCCAGAGCGAACGAGAAGGGCACCGCCAGGGCGAAGGATCCGATAGCAGTCACGCAGTCCTTGGATCGGATCAACAAGATAATGAAGCACCATCGAAATGAAAATGATGTCGAAGGAGCGGTCTGAAAATGGCAGAGCCGGCGCTCTGGCCCTAACAAGCGATATGCGAGCACCGGGGCACACACGGACTTCATGGATCATCGCCATCGCCGGCTCTACTCCAACGACCCTCGCGCAAGGGAAAGCCTGCGCTAGCGGATCTAAGAAGCGTCCCACCCCGCATCCGAGATCAAGGACCAACTGCGCTTCGTTCTTTTGGCCAGCAGCCTCTCTTATCTTCGCCACCCACTTGGCCATTGCGTCGGCGGGAAGCAATCGGGCCTCGCCATATCTCCGAGCGATTGACGGGCGCTCGTAATCAGTGTGCTCGCAATCGGTCAATACAAGAACTCCATTCGGAGAGTGACCGCGGAGAATCCAGCGGTGGGAGGCTTACGCCACACAGCCGTTCTATCTTCTTCTGTAACCCACTAGAGTCTTGCGCTGATACTGTCAGTCGTGACGTAGCGAATACATCAAGTTCTGGGCAAGTTAGCGGGCCGCCTTCGTACGGTACCTCCATAGCGCACTGAGTTGCTACAACGTTGCCGGAGAGACTTTCATTGGCATGGATCGAAAAGATCGGAACACCAGTAGCCATCGCGGAGATACGCATAGTACCTGAGATGCGAGGATTAATCTCAAGCACCCATATCTCATTCATACCCGAAACGATGTACTCGGCTTCAATGAATCCCCACCCACGGGCCGCTCGGGCAATTGCTAGCGTCATGGATCGCAGTTGGTCTTCAATGTCCGGGGCTAAATACGGATTGGGACATAGACGCATTCGTAACCACGGAGGGGTTAACTCCGAAGTGCTTGGTCCCTTCCATACGGGAGGAAAGATAACATGGCGGCTGCTATCACCGAAGGCCAGAACAGAGTACTCGACACCTTCCACAAAAAGTTCGCAGAATTCTTCTGTGCTAGGGGCTGGACCGTTAGATAACAGGCGCATGTCCTTACTTTGCGTCCCATGCCGATTCTTGATCACAATGCGCGAGTCCTCGCACGTCAAATTCGACATTCCGCGGGGAACTGAACCGATGCCCCATCGTGGCGTTGGGAAAGCATGGTCATCAAAGAATTGCTTCATTACGACCTTGTCATAGCCAAGTTCGGCACAGTAATGAGTTTGGCAGAATACGTCGTGCCCTGCCGCTCGCAACAATGCGCCTAGGTCGCAGTCGCGCCGGAGAGTGCTGTGACTGGAGTACAAAATGACGGTGCCCTTGCCAACATTGGAGTCAATGAGCCCTGCTATCGGCTCAAACACCATTCGTTCCTCCTCTCCGATGAAAATCACTCTGTCGTCGGGCTGGAGACTAACGAAACACCTAAACCAACTCTTGAGTGAATCTGGCGACACCAGATAGACACTAGAAGCATGTCCGCGACTCTTTCTTTGCACCGGCGAACCAGAACCTTCAGGTGTATGCATGTCGCAAAACCGAGCAGTCGCCGGGCTTCGCGAGGAAGATACAAAGCGCGGCTCCAACATAGCCCTATATAACACAAGTGGCCGCTAGACTAGCGTCCGATGGCCTTGATACTAGACAAATCCCCGGTGATCAGGGGGGAGAATTTGCACTGACAGTTTAAAACAGGTCCGATGCGACCATATTATATCTACCTCGCGGACAGAGGATTCCAATATCTGGCTTTCGACGCTCCCTCGTTGCTTAGCGAACCCAACGGTCGTGCTCGTAATGTGATTTGTGGCAGGGCTCAGCACGACTTTGATCGATCGCAAACACACCAGCGTAATTCGCTGGTGCACTTCCGCTGCAGAGTTAAAGCACTCGACGATCTAGGAAAAAGGCATCAACGGCCCGGCTGCCGTCGCGCGAGGCTGAGCCCTGCCTGCCGAGCTCTTGGAATTCCTCACTGCAAAATTCCACCGCAACCGAATACCCGTGCATGACGAAACTGTAGTTCAATGGCAGACGCCAAGCCCCACTGGTCTGCGCTCTACCAATCGTTAACTTCATTAGATGCAAAGGATTGCAAAGATCGAAGGCCGTCAATATTCGAAGATTTCGACCCGATGTGACAGATTACAAAGGTGGGGTAACCAATTGAAATCAAATGTGTTGGTGGCCAGGGAGGGAGTTGAACCCCCGACGCCAGCCTTTTCAGGGCTGCGCTCTACCACCTGAGCTACCTGGCCACTGCTTGTCCGCACATCTCCATTTGTATATGCTCATCCGAACAGCGGCCGACAGCCGATTTGGCCGGGCACTGGGCGCTCTCACTGAGCGGGATGCCGCGAAGCAACACAGCCGATGCGCTGGGACGTGCAGAACCTACGAATTATAGCAACCCGGCGCCGTTCCCTCAAAATTGTTGCCGGCGATTTTTTCTCCGCGCCATTTCTTGCTCGCATTTTTCTCAGGTTCTTGCTCAAGAAGAGAGCTCGCCGCTCGGCGCGCCATTCATGATCGTCAGCACGCAGCGATTGGCGCCAAACCAGTACGGAATCTCGCGATAGTCGCCCACGTCAAACACAGCCAGATCGGCGTCTTTGCCCGCTTCCACACTGCCTTTACGGTCGGCCAGGCGAAGCGCCCAGGCTCCGTTGATGGTCGCCGCTGCGATCGCCTCGGCGGGTGACATCTTCATATGCGTGCAGGCCAGCGACATTGCCATCGGCATGCTGAGCGTTGGAGAAGAGCCCGGATTGTAGTCCGTGGCCAGCGCAACCGCCACGCCCGATTCAATGAACTGCCGCGCGTTTGGATACTTCGTTAGACCGAGAAAATAATTTGCTCCCGGCACCAACGTTGCGACCGTGTCACTCTGCGCGAGGACCGGCAAGTCCTCATCGTGTACGTGGTCCATGTGGTCGAGAGATGCTGGATGGTATCGCAGCAGCGGCCCGAGCCGCGTTTCGCTGAGTTGCCCCAAATGCGCGCGGACGGCGAGACCGTGTTCTTCCGCAGCCGTAAAAATCTGCGCGGTCTCGTCGGCGCTGAACGCTCCACGATCGCAGAAGACGTCCACGAACTGGGCAAGCTTGCGCTTCGCAATCGCTGGCATCATGACATTGCAGACCAGGTCAACATATTCCCCGGAACGTCC